>Ga0209702_10000185_pt1 | contig 124276 bp, 107 predicted proteins | sample FRY01_FD_187210 | JGI IMG/M metagenome (GOLD analysis project Ga0209702, IMG submission 187210) | Freshwater microbial communities from Lake Fryxell liftoff mats and glacier meltwater in Antarctica - FRY-01 (SPAdes) (version 2) | ecosystem: Environmental > Aquatic > Freshwater > Ice > Glacier...
ACAGTGCCCACGTTTGCGGGTAACGAATTCGATCAGCGCGGAACCCCGTATGTGCGTGTGTACAACGGTAGGGCCGATATTGGTGCCTACGAGGAACAAACAGATCCCACACCCCCGACGACCACCACGACAGCACCTACCGATCCTGTGGTCCCCGCATTCACTGGCTGATCTGTAGCAACGAGTGAAAGGGGGGCCGGGAAAAATCCCGGTCCCCCTTTTTGTTGTGGTCAAGATCCGCATTGAACGGGGTCAAGCCTAGGCTTGCGATATGAGCGAACTGATTTCTCAGACCACTTTCCCTCGTCGGGTAACTCGCCAGATTCGTGTTGGCAATGTTGCTGTTGGTGGGGGCGCGCCAATCACGGTGCAGTCGATGACCACCACAAAGACCGCCGATGTTGAAGGAACGCTTCAGCAGATTTATGCGCTCGCTGCCGCTGGCTGCGACATCGTTCGCTGTACATGCAACGATACTGAAGCGGCCGAAGGGCTTGCCCACATCGTTCCTCGTTCGCCATTGCCGATCATCGCTGACATTCATCATCAGTATCGCCGCGCTCTTGAAGCGATGGAGGCCGGTGTTCAAGGTCTTCGTTTGAACCCCGGGAACATCCGTCGCCCCGAACACATCAAAGCAGTCGCTATGGAAGCAAAAGATCGCGGCATTCCTATTCGTATCGGCGTGAACGGTGGTTCACTCGATCCGGAGCTTTACGAAAAATATGGCGGCCGCGTTACCGCTGAAGCAATGGTGGAATCGGCGAAGCGAGAACTTGCCTATTTCGAAGAAGTTGGATTCGAGGATGTCAAGATCTCAGTAAAGGCCTCGAACGTCGCTCTCATGATCGATGCGTACAGGCTGCTCGCCGACACAGTCGATTACCCATTGCACCTGGGTGTTACCGAAGCGGGTCCACCGCCGGCCGGTCTCGTGAAAGCCACTGCCGGCATGGCCACGTTGTTAGCCGAAGGTATTGGCGACACCATTCGCTATTCACTTACTGCCGATCCGGTGGAAGAAGTTCGTGCCGGCCGTTGGTTGCTTGAAAGTCTTGGCCTGCGTGAACGTCGCGGCCTCGATCTCATAGCCTGTCCTTCGTGTGGTCGGGCCGAAGTCGATGTCATCGATATTGCCGCTCGTGCGCAAGAAGCGCTGGCCGAAATGAAGATACCCATTCAGGTTGCGGTGATGGGATGTGTCGTGAATGGTCCAGGTGAAGCACGAGAAGCCGACCTTGGTATTGCTGCGGGGCGCAAACGCGGTCATTTGTTTGTGAAGGGCCAGGTTGTGAAGGTCGTGCCTGAAGCCGACATGGTCGAGGCGTTGGTTGAGTGGGCGCAGATCATCGCCGATGGTGGTGTTGAAGAAGCACTGCGTCGTAAAGACGTTTCCGCCGCCGCCGAAGCTGAAGCCGACCGCGCTGCACTTCTCGACGACCAAGGCGAGGACGCCAATCACGCGGGAGTACGCATCCAACTCATTCGCAAACTTACCTGACCCGCGGCGGCTCAGGCGGCTCAGGGTCCTCGCCTAGCATCGCCCCCATGGCAAAAGCCCCTGTTCTCACCCCGCAAGCCGAGGATTTTCCTCGTTGGTATCAAGATGTTGTCGCCAAGGCGGAACTGGCCGATAACGGTCCGGTGCGCGGCACCATGGTGATTCGTCCCTATGGCTATTCCATCTGGGAACAGATGCAGGCTGATGTTGATCGACGTATTAAGGCCGCTGGAGCGAAGAATGCCTACTTCCCACTATTCATCCCCGAGAGTTACTTAAAGCGCGAAGCCGAACATGTCGAGGGCTTCAGCCCTGAACTCGCCGTGGTCACCATTGCTGGCGGCAAAGAACTTGAGGAGCCCATCGTTGTTCGACCCACATCGGAAACGGTGATTGGCGAGTTCATGGCCAAATGGGTGCAGAGCTATCGTGACCTGCCGTTGCTGTTGAACCAGTGGGCCAACGTTGTTCGTTGGGAACTTCGTCCCCGCATCTTTCTTCGTACGAGTGAATTCCTTTGGCAAGAAGGACACACCGCTCATGTCAGCGAAGAAGATGGGCGTCTTTATTCCGAGCGCATTTTGCACGATGTCTACGAATCATTCATGCGCGACGTTCTTGCCATGCCCGTTGTCCTCGGACGCAAAACCGTAAAGGAACGCTTTGCTGGTGCGACCAACACCATGACCTGTGAAGCGATGATGGGTGATGGCAAAGCCCTACAAATGGGTACCAGTCACGAACTTGGTCAGAACTTCGCCAAGGCTTTCGATATTCAGTACCTCGATTCTGACGGCACCCAACAACACGCGTGGACAACCTCGTGGGGTGTCTCCACTCGCATGGTTGGCGGACTCATCATGTGCCACGGCGACGACAACGGTTTGCGTATTCCACCGAAACTCGCACCAGTGCAGGTTGTGGTGATGGCGGTTCGTGATGACGATGCGGTCATCGATCGTTGTCGGGTGATTGCCGAGGAATTGGCCGCGGCTGGGCTTCGGGTTGAACTTGATGTGCGGGTGGAAACCTCGATGGGTCGTCGTGCCACCGACTGGGAACTCAAGGGAATTCCCGTCCGTCTGGAACTTGGTCCCCGAGATCTCGAATCCAATGTCGTCACCATGGTTGGCCGCTTCAATGGCACCAAAGAACCAGTTGCCCTGGCTGGCATCGCCGCCAGAGTGGCCACTGCCCTCGATGTTGCCCAAACGCAATTATTCGATGAGGCCCTCGCCCGTCGCAATAGTCGCACTGCCGATGTGGCCACTCTCGCCGAGGCCGCCGAGGCCGCCGCTTCAGGCTGGGCTCGCGTTCCGTGGGCTGCCATTGGCGTTGCCGGGGAAGCGGAATTGGCCAAGCAATCGGTCACGGTTCGCTGTTTGGTGATGCCTGATGGTTCCCTTCCCGCGTCCGATGACGCCGATGAGGCGTTAGCGATCGTTGCTCGCTCGTACTGAAAACTGGCAAATAACCCCCTTAGCAGGACTTTTACGTCTCAGGCCCCCATCTGGCGCCCTCAGTGGAGTGGTCGTTTGGGGCCAAGCCGTGTACCCTTAGCGGATCGCAATCGTTCGGCAGTACTGACGAAGGCGTGGGCTTCTGCCCACGCCTTTTGTTTCGGCCGAAATCAGATGGCGGTCGACTGTTGTTTTTCACCTTGAATCGCACCTTGGAAGGAGGCCCACATGAGCGTGTCAGCACGTGTTCGAGCAATTGTCGAACCAATCGTCGCTACCGAGGGCCTCGAACTGTTCGATCTTGAACAGGACGGTCAAATTTTGCGAGTCACGGTCGATTGCGCAGGCGGCCCCACCATCGACGCAATTGCGTCAACCACTCGCGCATTGTCACGGGCGCTCGACGAGCACGATCCCATTTCCGGTAAGTACACCCTTGAGGTTTCGAGCCCCGGTCTTGAACGCGTTCTTCGTACCCCAGATCACTACGCGTGGGCTGTTGGTCGTCAGGTCGCCATCAAGACCTTTCCGAATCATCCGGTTGGTCGCCGCTTTACTGGCACCATTTCGACCTCAACCGACACCACGGTCACCATTGCCCTCGACGAACCATTAGGGGAGAGCCTCACACTCAACCTCGGTGAAATCGAAAAGGCCCGCACCACCTTCACGTGGGGCCCGGCGCCAAAGCCGGGTGGTCCGAAGAATGGGCCAGCGAAAACGAAGAAGAACATCACGGACGCCGATGCGTCCCCCGAGGAAGAGAAGGTCCAGTCGTGATGAATACCCCTGATCTCATCGAGGCTCTCCATGCGCTCGCGATCGACAAGGGCATTTCGATCGACACGCTGTTCGGCGCTCTTGCCGACGCGTTCGAATCTGCTTACAAGCGTCTGCCTAATTCGCAGGAATACGCATGGGTCATCATCGATCCTGACACTGGCGAGATCCGCGTTATGGCGCAGGAACTCGACGATGACGGCGTCCCGATGGGCGAAGAGTTCGAAGTCACCCCGCCGCCAGAGGTATGGGGACGCGTTGCTGCACAAACGATGAAGCAGGTCATGAACCAGCGAATCCGCGAAGCAGAGCGCGAAATGAAATACGAGGAATACGCCGGCCGCGAAGGCGACATTGTTACCGGCATCATCCAGCAAACCGATGCTCGTTACACCCTGCTCGACCTTGGTCGCGTCGAAGCGCTCATGCCTCAGGCCGAGCAAGTCCCTTACGAACGACCAGAGCCCGGCGCTCGCGTGAAGGCCTACATTGTTGAGGTTCGTAAGACCGCCAAGGGCCCGCAGATCGTCACCAGCCGTACCCATCCGGGGCTCATCAAGCGTCTGTTCGAACTTGAAGTTCCCGAGATCGCCGATGGGATTGTCGAAATCAAGGCTTGTGCTCGTGAACCCGGAGCACGCACAAAGATCGCCGTTCTTTCCAATGATTCAAATGTCGATCCCGTTGGTGCATGTGTTGGTGCCCGTGGCGCTCGCGTTCGCATGGTCGTCAACGAACTTCGTGGCGAAAAGATCGACATTGTTCCGTTCTCGGAAGACCCCGCCGATTTCGTCATGAAGGCGCTGTCGCCGGCCAAGGTCAAAGAAGTTCGTATTCACGAAGACACCGGTACTGCCGAGGTCATCGTTCCCGATTACCAACTTTCATTGGCCATTGGCAAGGAAGGGCAGAACGCTCGCCTTGCTGCTCGCCTCACCGGCTGGCGCGTCGACATCAAGTCGGAATCGCAACTGGCCGAAGAAGAGGCCTACGCCAACCAAGACTGGGCTGAAGGCGAATGGATCGTCGACACCGAGACTGGCGAGCAGGTATGGCAGCCCGCCGAAGGGGGCGAAGCGATGTCGGCGGAGGCCTACGCGCAAGCTGCCGAAGATCTCGACGAGGCCGAAGTTGTGGCCGAAGCCGAAGAAATCGTTGCCGAAGTTGAAGCAGTAGAAGCAGCGATTGAAGAAGTCATTGAAGAAGTCATTGAAGAAGTCATTGCCGAAGTTGAAGCAGTAGAAGCAGCGATTGAAGAAGTCATTGAAGAAGAGGCTGGATCGGAAGATTCAGCGTAAATGCATCGCCCATTCTTTGCCGAAGATCTCTTCGTGCAAGGATGGTGGCGGTGAAGCGTTGCCCTAACGGGCATCGCGTCCATGGGATCCACCCGCTGTCGGGTCCCGACGTTACGAGCATCGAGGTAGCAGTTGGCAGGCAACATTCGCGTCTACGAGTTGGCCCGAGAACTTGGGATGACCAACAAGGAGACTCTTGATCTTTGTGTCGATCTCGGCATCGGAGTGAAGAGTCATTCCTCGAGCGTCGTCGACGCCCAAGCCGACCGCGTCCGACGTAAAGCCCAACGTGAAGGGCTGATCCGAGACGTCCAGCCTGAAGAACCAGAAAAGCCCGCCAAAAAGGCTGCGGCAAAGAAAGCCCCTGCCAAAAAGGCGGAGGCCCAGGAGGTCGCGGCCCAGAAGGCCAATTCCAAGACCGACGATGCGCCCGCCGAGGAAGCCCCGGCCGCGGCCATCGAAGCGGAGGCCCCCGCTCCGATGGCGCCACCAGAGCCAGAGGCGCCAGTGGCTGTGCCTACTGCCGCCGAACCCGCTGCTGTACCTGCACCTACTGCCGCCAAGCCGGCCCCGCCCAAGCGCGTTATTTCGTCATCGGGCAGTGCTGGTCCTCGACGTGAAGCCCCGGTTGCCGAGCGTCCGGCTCCTGCTGTCGCCGCTCCGCCGGCTCCGGCTGTTGTCACTCCGGCTCCTACTGCCGCGCCGGCACCAGCTGCTCCTGAAGCACCAACTGCTCCGGCTGTTGTCGCTCCCGCCGCGCCGGCACCAGCTGCACCGGCCGCTCGAGTTGCTCCGCAACGGCCGCCCACGTCCCCGACGGGTAAGCCCATTCCGCCACCTCCTGGTGCTCGTCCCCCTATTTCATCAACGGGTAAGCCCATTCCGCCCCCTCCTGGTGCGCGTCGCGAAACGCCTTCTACCGGTCGTCCCGGTGGTGGCCCCGGTGGCCGTCCTGGCGGCGGCGCTCCTAGTAGTCGTCCCGGTGGCACCAATCGTCCCGGTGGCGGTGGCGGTTTCTCTGGTCCACGTCCTGCCGGTGGTCCTGGTGGTCCCGGCGCTGGTGGTCCCGGCGGTGGCGCGCCTGGTGGCGGCCCCGGTGGTCGTCCGGGTGGTGGTGGTCGTCCTGGTGGCGGTCGTCCCGGTGGTGGTCCTGGAGGCCAGCGACCGCAGCGCCGTAAGGGTCGTCGTCGTCGTAATCGCGATGAACTTCAGCCAATCGATGCACCGAGTTACACGCCTCGTGAAGCACCGATTCCCACTGGTCTCGTTGTCGTAGAGCGCGCATCTTCGGCCCAAGATCTTGGGCCCAAGATGAACCGTACGGCGGCTGACGTCGTTCGGTTCCTTATGCAACAGGGCGAAATGGTCACGGCAACGCAGTCGTTATCCGATGACATGATCGAATTGTTTTCTGCCGAAATTGGCGCCCAGATTCGCCTTGTCAATCCGGGTGAAGAACAAGAAGTCGAACTGCAAAAGATGCTCATGCTTGAAGATGACGTCGATGACGACACCTACGAGTCATGGCCGCATCGTCCGCCAGTCATCACCGTTATGGGCCACGTCGATCACGGTAAAACCAAACTTCTCGATCAAATCCGTAACGCCAATGTTGTTGCTGGCGAAGCCGGTGGCATTACCCAGCACATCGGCGCTTATCAGGTCACCAAAGAGGGCCGAACGCTTACGTTCATCGACACTCCTGGCCACGAAGCGTTTACCGCTATGCGTGCCCGTGGTGCCGATGCCACCGATATTGTTGTTTTGGTGGTTGCCGCCGACGATGGTGTGATGCCTCAGACCATTGAGGCCATTAACCACGCCAAAGCTGCCGATGTTCCAATCATTGTTGCGGTGAACAAGATCGATCGTGAAAACGCCGATCCCACTCGCGTCATGCAGCAGCTTTCCGAACATGGACTTATCCCCGAAGCTTGGGGCGGCGAGACCGTGATGTGCGAGGTGTCGGCTCTTCAGAATCTCGGCATTGACGAACTTCTCGAAAACTTGTTGTTGCTTGCCGATCTTGAAGATCTGCGTGCCGTCCCCGATGGTCGCGCTCGCGGAGTTGTACTCGAATCCAACCTCGACACTGGTCGCGGTCCGGTCGCCACAGTGCTTGTGCAACACGGAACCCTAAAAGTTGGCGACCCCATGGTTGCCGGCGCTGCGTGGGGCCGTGTTCGTGCGCTTATCGACGACACCGGTGCGCAGATCAAAGAAGCTGGTCCTTCCTCGCCAGTGCAGGTGCTCGGTCTTTCCGATGTTGCCACCGCTGGCGATCGCTTTGTTATCGCTCCCGATGAAAAGACCGCCTCGAAGGTCGCATCAACACGTGAACATTGGCTGCGCGTTGCAACAATCGGACGTGAAGCCCATGCCATGAGCGGCGGCGCGAAGCTCGAAGACATCTTCGATCAAATCCAGTCCGGGGAATCAGCAACGCTCAACCTCATCGTGAAAGCCGACGTCACCGGTTCGCTCGAAGCGCTCACCGAAAGTCTCAAGAAGCTCGAGCGTCCTGAGGTCAAGTTGTCATTCGTGCATCGTGCGGTGGGTGGAATCACCCAAAACGATGTGCAGTTAGCGGCAACGTCAAACGCCACGATCATCGGCTTCAATGTCCGACCCGATCGCCAAGCACGTGAGTTGGCCGCCCTCGAACATGTCGAGATACGCGCCTACGAAATCATCTACCAAGTGCTTGAAGATATTGAAAAGGCCATGCTTGGTCTTCTCAAGCCCGAGTACGAAGAGATTGTCACTGGCGAAGCCGAAGTACGCGAAATCTTCCGTGTGCCGAAGGTCGGCGCTATCGCCGGTTGCTACGTCACCAACGGTCAGATCACTCGCGGTACCAAGGTGCGCTTCCTTCGTGAAGGAACCATCATTTGGAAGGGCGCTATCTCTTCGTTGCGTCGTTTCAAAGACGATGTGCGCGAGGTTGCCTCTGGCTTCGAGTGTGGAATTGGTCTCACCGACTTCCAGGACCTCAAGCCTGGTGACATCATCGAGACCTACGAGGATCGCGAGATCCCCCGAACCTAAGTGCACCGGGCTTCGGCTCGGTACACCATGGACAATCTGCAGGGAGGTGCGATGGTAAATCGACGAAGTAACAACGGGTCCGCTCGCCAATATCCGCGTACCGCGCGTCTTAATGAGTTGTTACGCGAAATCATTGCCGACGAACTTGCTCATCTCGACGACGATCGTCTGCAAATGATCACCATTACGTCAGTGTCAATCGATGGCGATCTTCGTAAGGCCGCGGTGTACTTCGATTCCCTCGCAGGCGAAGAAGGGGACGAGAAGATTCTTGAAGCCTTTGGTCAATTGCGCTGGCGTTTGCAGTCGGCCATTGGTCGCCAGGCTCGCATTAAGCACACGCCCGAACTTTCGTTCGCTCCCGACCCTGCGGTGCGGGCCGGTGCTCGAATCGAGTCATTGCTCGCCGAACTTCCTATGACGGAAGAGGGAACCACCGAGTTGTGAGCGCAAAGCGCAACGGTGAGGGTCCCGATGGACTTGTTGTCGTCGATAAAGAAGCGGGCTGGACCTCGCACGATGTTGTTGCGAAATCTCGCGGATTGTTAGGTACTCGCAAAGTGGGCCATAGCGGCACACTCGATCCCGATGCCACTGGCGTGTTGTTGCTCGGCGTTGGTCGGGTTACTCGGCTGCTGAAATACCTGACTGCGCTGCCGAAGACGTACACCTGCGACATTGTGTTTGGAACGGAAACGTCCACGCTCGATGATTCTGGAGAGGTCACCGCCACCCACAACATGAGCACCCTGCAATTTGTCGATGTGGAACGCGCCGCTATCACGCTTACAGGTGACATCATGCAGATTCCGCCAATGGTGTCGGCGGTGAAGATCGACGGTAAGCGTTTGCATCAGTTAGCTCGAGAGGGCATTGAAGTCGAACGTGCGCCGCGACCAGTCACTATCTATCGGTTCACGGTGAGCCCAACGGTAGACCCGTTGGTGGTGAGGGCCGAGGTGGAATGTTCATCAGGTACGTATGTGCGAACCCTGGCCGCCGATCTCGGTACGGCACTGGGAGGCGGTGCTCATCTTCGCGATTTGCGTCGTACAACCATCGGTTCGTTTACGCTCGACGGCGCTCTTCCATTAGAGAAGGTGACGCCCGAGATGTTGCTAACGCCGGCCGAAGCGATGCGAGACAAAGCGACCGTTACGGCGACCGAGGCCGAACGAATAGATGTTGGGCATGGCAAAGTTCTCCTTATCGACGATCGATTCGTGGGCGACGGACCGTGGGCAGTTCACGATGCCAATGGCCAACTCCTCGCTGTCTACATTGCCCATAGCAATGGCACGGCAAAGGCCGATGTCGTCGTTGCCCCGGTTGACGGGCGATAGCGTTCACTCGGCATGGAAGTTATCTTCGACGACACTGTATTCGCCCCGCCGCAACAGGGCAGCGCAGTCACCATCGGCGCGTTTGATGGCGTGCACCGCGGGCATCGTGAGGTAATTGCAACTCTAAAAAATCTTGCCTCCGAGCGTGGGCTGGCTGCCGCGGTAGTGACTTTCGATCGCCATCCGGCCTCGGTTGTTCGCCCTGAATCGGCCCCGTTGCTCCTCACCGACCTCAATCAAAAACTCGAGTTGTTGGCCGAATGTGGTGTGGATACAGCATTCGTTGTGAAATTCGACGAGTCACGTGCGGCTCAGAGTGCTTACGATTTCATAGCGAATGATCTCGTTGGCCGACTCAACGCGAAGTTGGTCACCGTTGGCGAAGACTTCCACTTCGGAAATAAGCGCTTAGGAAATGTGGCATCTCTCACAGCAACTGGCGCTGAGTTGGGTTTCGATGTTCTTGGTCATGAACTTGTTGGGCTCAATGGTCAGCCTTCGCTCGAGCCAGTGTCATCAACCCGAATTCGTCTTGCGCTAACCGATGGCGATCTGCAGTCCGCTAACGAGATGCTTGGTCGTCCTCATGAAGTTCGAGGGATTGTTGGGCACGGCGACGCACGTGCTCGCGATCTTGGGTTCAGGACGGCGAATGTTGCGGTGCCTGAATCTATTTGTTTGCCGGCCGACGGAATCTATGCCGGCTGGTATCGCACTCCCGACGGTATCAATCGTCCGTGTGCGGTTTCACTTGGGCGTCGTCCCACGTTTTACGAGTTCGCTGCAACTTCTTTGCTTGAAGCTCACCTCATCGACTTCGAAGGTGACCTTTATGGTCAGAGCGCTCAGGTTCAGTTCACCGCTCGCTTACGAGCGGAATTGAAATTCGACTCCGTTGATGCACTCATTGAGCAGATGAGTCGTGACGTCGATGAGTGTCGTACGTTATTAGTGGGCTAGTTACCAAGTTTCGTCAGGTATTCCGAAACGCTCGCTGTAGCCGCGCATTTGCTCGCGCCGCTTTGCGACCTCGATTCCAATCTGGTCGACGTCATAGATAACTTTTCCGTATCGGTCGCGTTCGTGAGTGGCGATGTAGTTCTCCAATGCGGCTTCGGCTCGGTCGTCCATGGGCTGGCCGGCGATGTCGTAAATCCGGCGAATGGTTCCAAGATCATCGGCCATGAATTGATCGAAACGGATATCCATTGAGGACTCCTTTCCACCCAGCAACGCTCGGTCGCGCATCGCCGCATTGAGCATGTTGTCAAGACGGTCGGCCCAATAGTTAGAAATAGCGACCGGGTCCACAGGCGAATGGGAAAGCCGCGACGAATAGGACACCATCGTGCCCATTGAGACCATGACCGAGATTGGGTCGCGGTGAGTGACGAGGAATGTGGCATCGGGGAATGTCGTTGCTAACGGACCGAACTGTTCGAGGTGTTGCGGAGATTTCAGAATCCAACGCTCGCCACCTCGCAAGAACTGACATGCCTTTAAAACGGTTTTCATGTATTCGTAGTGCGGAGTTTGATCATGGGACTGGTAATAGTCACGCCACGTGGGCATCGGCGACATTGTCTCGAACAACATGGTCGAAAAATCCATAGCGAGAATTTGGATCTCTTCATGCACGTGCCATGTCGTCATCTCATGCATTCTTCGGAACTCGGGCATGGTGATTCCCATCATCTGAATCCCCATCTCTGTTCGTTCAAGACGAGGGTCGGCCTTGGTGTTTGCCAGCGCTGTCTCGTTCACTGATGGAACCGGTTGCATGCTTTCCCAATAGGGGAGCGAGCGAAGAGCGGGATCGCAGGAGATGAGATTGTGGAGATGGGTTGTTCCGGTGCGGGGCAGACCAGCGATGATGATGGGTGCCGCTATATCGATGTCATGAATTTCAGGATGGCGAGCGAGAAGGTCGGTGAGGAGAAGCCGGTTCTTCAACAACATGCCCATGAGTGCACCGGCGGAAATCCTGCCCATAGGTGAGAGTGAGGCCTCAGAGTCGAGAGCATCGAGCAGCACCTCAAGCCGTTCAACGAAATCCATCGGGCCGAAGTCTCCGAGTCCGGTTTCGGCGGCGGCTTGGGTCATGAGCGCATCGGCGTTGAGTTCCACCATGTCGGCAAATGGCGCCGCCCCATCGAAGATCGCCATGGCCTCGGGCGAGAACTGTGGATCGGCAAGGTCATCAAGTCGCATGGGCGCTGGCCTGTTACTCATTACATTCCCCTCTATGGTGTCCCCCGACACGGAGGGGCCATCGTATGGCCTGAAATCCCATGGAGTGAGCGATTTTTGGGGCTCGGTCATGGCTCCGGCGGAGCGATGACGCCAAGGCCGAATGGGGAAATTGAAGGGTCCACTGCTACACTTTCGGGGTCGGTGCGCACCTTGCGTGCCGTTATCCGCCCCCAATCTCGCCAGGTGTCTCCATTGCGGAGAGGCCAGCGGATCACGGAGCCGGGTCCTACGCCCATTTCAAGGAAACTTTAATGTCTGCTGAACCAGCGAACCTTCCTCCGAAGGCCGACACGATTGCCACCCATCGGACGCATCCCACCGATACCGGGTCGCCCGAGGTGCAGATCGCTCTTCTGACCGATCGCATCACTCACCTCACCGATCATCTCAAGATGCACAAGAAAGACCACCACAGTCGTCGTGGTCTTCTCATGCTTGTTGGTCGTCGTCGTCGCCTGCTCGATTACGTCAAGAAAACCAATATCGAGCGTTACCGCTCGATCATCGCGAAACTCGGCTTGCGCCGATAACGCGAACCGGGGACGACCATCGTGGTCGTCCCCTCGCTGTTTCCTCCGAAACAGCTCCCCGGCGACAGGGCGTTCTCAGTTGCCGGTGGTGAGTACCGGGTCATTGCTCCGTTATTCACCACTGGGAACTGGTTGCGTCGTCGCCTCCAATCGGCGGACGAGTGTCCGCCACTTCAAAGGAGACACACGTGGCTGATGCCATTTCCGTCGACGCCGTCCTTTCAGGCGATGTCGACAAGACCATTACTTTCTCGGCCGGCAAACTTGCCGCTCAGGCCGACGGCGCAGTCACCGTTCGTATCGGTGACACCGTTATGCTCGTTACCGCCACTGCCTCGAAGTCGGCGCGTGATGGTGCCGACTTCTTCCCTCTTACTGTCGATATCGAAGAGCGCATGTATGCCGCTGGTCGTATCCCCGGTTCGTTCTTCCGTCGTGAAGGCAAGGCCTCGGATCAAGCCATCCTCACTTGTCGTCTGATGGATCGCCCGTTGCGCCCATGTTTCCCCGACGGTTTCCGTAACGAGGTGCATGTTGTTGGCACCGTGCTGGCTGCCGATCTTGTGAACCCTCACGACGTCATCGCCATTAATGGTGGGTCGGCTGCTCTTACGCTTTCGGGCATCCCGTTCGATGGCCCCATTGGCGCTGTTCGTCTTGCCTTTAGTGCTGATGGTCAGTGGATTCCTCACCCCACCTATGAAGAGGGTTCGGAGTCGCAGTTCGAAATCGTGGTTGCCGGTCGCGCGCTTGGCACCGACGATGTCGCAATCTCAATGGTGGAAGCCGGCGGCACCGCATCTCAGTGGCCCGCTATGCAAGATGGTGCTCCCAAGGTTGACGAAGCCGAACTCGCTCGTGGGCTTGAAGCCTCCAAGCAGTACATCCTCCAGTCAATCGCTGCGCAGAACGAGCTTGCCTCGAAGGTTGGCCGCAAACCGCAGATGGCGTATTCCGTTTCGGTTGATTACTCCGATGACATCTACGCCGCGATGACCGAAAAGAAGTCGGAAATCGCACAGACCCAGATCATCACCGAAAAGACCGCTCGCCTCGAAGCTGAAGCATCCCTTCGCGACACGCTTATCGCGGAACTTCTTCCTCGTTTCGCCAATGTTGACGGCGCCGAGAAGCAACTCAAAGCAGCGTTCCGTTCGGTCACTAAGGCAGTCATTCGTTCACGCATCGTGAATGAGGGTGCACGTATCGATGGTCGTGGTCCGAAGGACCTTCGCCCGGTTTCATCTGAGGTCGGAGTCCTTCCGTCCGTGCATGGTTCAGGTTTATTCCAGCGGGGTGAGACCCAAGTCCTCAACGTCACCACACTCGGCATGCCGCGTATGGAACAGATGATCGATGCGCTTGGTGATGTCACTCGTAAGCGTTACATGCATCACTACAACTTCCCGCCCTACTCCACTGGTGAAACCGGTTTCATGCGTGGCCCGAAGCGTCGCGAAATTGGTCATGGCATGCTCGCCGAGCGTGCGCTTGTTCCGGTGCTTCCTTCGCCTACAGAGTTCGCGTACACCATTCGTACCGTTTCCGACGTTCTTTCCTCGAACGGTTCCACCTCAATGGGTTCGGTATGCGGTTCATCTCTTTCGATGATGGATGCTGGGGTTCCTCTGCGTGCACCAGTTGCGGGTATCGCGATGGGCCTGGTGTATGCCGATGGCAAGTACATCACCCTCACCGATATCCTCGGCGCTGAAGATGCTTTCGGCGATATGGACTTCAAGGTTGCCGGTACCGCAGATTTCGTTACCGCTTTGCAGCTCGATACCAAGATCGATGGCATTCCTGCCGACGTTCTCGCTCAAGCTCTTCAGCAGGCCAAGGAAGCTCGCCTCAAGATCCTTGAGGTCATGGCTGGCGCAATCGCCACACCTCGCGACGAGGTTGGCGAGACCGCACCGAAGATCGTCAGCTTCGAAATCCCAATGGACAAGATCGGCGAAGTTATTGGTCCAAAGGGCAAGGTCATCAATGCCATCCAGCAAGAGACCGGCGCCGACATCAGTGTCGACGACGATGGTTCTGTTGGTCGCGTCAGCATTGGTTCCACCGATGGTGGTGCCGTGCTCGAGGCCGAACGTCAGATCCGTCTCATTCTCAACCCGCCCACTGCCGAGGTTGGTCAGGTGTACCAAGGCCGTGTTGTGAATGTCACCAAGTTTGGTGCGTTCGTCAACATCCTTCCGGGTCGCGATGGTCTGCTCCACATCTCTAAGATTGGTGGCGGAAAGCGCATCGATAAGGTCGAAGATGTTCTCGATCTCGGCGATGCCATTGAGGTTCGCGTCGACGATGTCGATCCCAACGGCAAGGTGTCACTCTCGCTTGCCACCTCTCCGGTTGCTGAAGAATCGTCAGCAACCGAGTCTGCTACTCCGGGCCAAAGTGCACCGACCGAAAGTGCACCGACCGCTGCTGCGCCCGCTGCTGCGCCCGCTGCTGCTGAAGAAAGCTCCGAGCGCGAGTACGTCTCGTTCGAAGACGCTTTCGACGCCGAGGTCACTTCGGAAATGGGTGACCTCGGTCCCGCCACTGAAAACCGTGGCGGCGGCGGCGATGGTGGTCGTGGTGGTCGTGGTGGTCGTGGAGGCGGGCGTCGTCGCTAAGTCCAACTCCGCGGTGTCGCTAGTCGACACCGATATTGAACGTTCCGAGTTGGCCTCGGGTGTGCGCGTCATTACTGAGCGCATGCCTGAGGCTCGTTCGGTTTCTATTGGTATGTGGTTTGGTGTTGGCTCTCGCGATGAGCCAGGCGAACTGGCGGGCGCGTCGCATTTCCTTGAGCACCTGTTGTTCAAGGGCACGGCCGATCGTTCGGCTCGCGATATCGCCACCGCCGTCGATGCGGTGGGCGGCGAAATGAATGCCTACACAAGTCGCGAACACACCGCGTACTACTTGCGTCTCCCTGTTTCAGAGTTATCGAATGGCCTTTCGTTACTTGCCGATGTGGTGAGCAAACCGGCGTTTCGTGTCGACGAGCTCGATGCAGAACGCGAAGTCATCATCGAAGAACTCCTCATGAGTGAAGACACTCCCGATGATCTGGTTGTCACTGCGCTCTACGAAAGCCTCTATCCCGGCCATGCCTTAGGGCGCGAGACGCTCGGAACTCACGACACGGTGGAAGCAATGACTCGTGACGATGTCGCTGGTTTCCATTCGCAGTGGTACCGGCCCGCAAATCTTGTTGTTGCCGCTGCCGGTGCCCTCGAACATGCACATGTTGTCGACGCCCTTGGTGATCTCTTAGGTGGCGGCGCGCATGGAGAAGTGCCAACTCGTGTTGCTCCTCAGTCGCACGATTCCACGCTGGTGCAGATCGATCGTCCAATCGAACAAGTGCATGTCGTCATCGGTTGGCGAGGGCTCCCACTGGGCGACGATGATCGTTATGCGTTGTGGGTCGCCAACCATGTGCTTGGTGGCGGAATGTCCAGTCGGTTGTTTCAGGAAATCCGTGAAACTCGCGGTTTGGCCTACACCGTGTTCTCTTCGCCTTCTTCCTATTCCGATTGCGGTTCATTGGTGGTGTACGCCGGCACTGGTGTGGCTCGCCTTGAAGAACTTCTTACTGTTACCAGCGGCGTCATCGACGGACTGCTTGCCGATGGCATTACCGCCGACGAGCATCGCACTGCACTGGGCTATCTCGAAGGTTCGATGTTGCTTGGCCTTGAAGACAGTGGCGCTCGAATGTCTCGTCTGGGCACCAGCCTTGTGTCTCGAAACGACATCACCACCATCGACGAGCACGTCGCTCGAATTCGGGCGGTGACAAGCGCCGATGTGCAGTCGGTGCTTCACCGTGTTCTCGATACCCCTCGTGCGATTTCGGCGGTTGGCCCGGTCGGAACCGGAAGTCCTGTGCTTGAGCGCTTCGCTCGGGGCTAAGTTCGCCGTCATGACATTGCGAGTTGGAGTCTTTGGTGCTGGTGGTCGCATGGGAAGCACGGTGTGCCGTGCTGTCGATGACGACCCCGACCTCGAGCTGGTAGCCGCTGTCGATCCTCATCATGCTGGTCTCGATATGCGCCAGGTCACTGGCTTGGAATTGCCGTTCAACGTGTCGGCCGACGGGCAAGCGTTTCTCGATGCCGACACCGATGTGGTTGTCGATTTCACTCATCTCGACGCCGCCCGCAGCAATCTTTTGTGGCTGGCCGAAAACGAAATCCACGCCGTCACTGGTACTACCGGATTTTCCGATGCCGACCTGAACTCGTTTCGGTCATCGTTCACTTCCTCTAATTGCGTGATTGCCCCCAATTTCGCCATCGGCGCGGTGCTCATGATGCGCTTTGCCGAAATGGCCTCGCCTTATTTCGAAACTGCCGAGATTATTGAGCTTCATCACGATGCCAAACTTGATGCTCCAAGCGGAACGGCGATGCTCACGGCCGAGCGAATGGCCGCCGCGTCAACGCAATGGGCCCCCGATCCCACCAAAACAGAAATTCTTGAGGGCGCTCGCGGCGGAAAAGGCCCCGCCGACATTCGTGTGCATTCGTTGCGTCTTCGCGGCATGGTGGCGCACCAAGAAGTCATTCTGGGAACCACAGGTCAAACACTTACGATTCGTCACGATTCCTACGATCGCGACTCATTCATGCCGGGCGTGTTGCTTGCGGTGAAAGCAGTTAGTGGCCGAGCCGGGCTTACTATCGGCCTCGATCCGCTTCTCAATCTTTGATGTCGTCCTGTTCTGTTTTCTCGAGGTGTGAAAGTTCAATTTCATCGGCGGCATCTTCAAGTTCGTGCAGCGCTACGAGTTCCTGACGGCCGCGGCGCAATTCGATGACCCATCCGATGAGCACCATGGTGATGGTGATCATCAAAATGGGGATTCGATAATTGGCGACAAAGTCGAGGACTGAACTGAGTGGTGAAGAAAAAAGGTCGCCGATGATTTGCACCATGAGGAGGCGGCTGATCGTGCCAGCAATATTGAGTCCGGCAAACAGCAGTGGTGACATGCGGGCTGCCCCTGCGATAATGCAGACATAGTTATTTGGAAACAAGAAGACCAGCGGTGCACCCCATTTGCCGAACCAACCTTCGAGGGCTCGCATGAAGCGACCCATGGTCGGTGACCGTCGTTCCATCCACCGCAGTGCGGATGCTCCGTAAAACCAACCGATGAGAAAGAAGAACGGATCGGGTAGCAGAAGTCGTAATGTGCCGACGATGTAATAGGACCACAAAGGCAATTCGTTGACAACGAGGACGAGATAACGGTTCTTGGCGCTCAGCCCGATGAGTAAGAGTGGGTTGCTCTCTACCAATGTCGGCCAAAGCGCATCGGCGAAGTAGCTGGCAACGATCATGGCCACGATGGGCGCAAGTAGGAAAGTCAGGTGGCGCCGCCCCGGGTGGGGATCGATAGGGGTAGCCGAGGGTTCAGTCATGACGTGCATCTTCTCACGTACGATCCCGTACGTAAGACCGCGAGCGATAGCTCGGCGGGCGAGGGGAGTTTTTATGCAAGGCCTAATGCAACATGGACCATTGGTCCTTACCAACTTTTTTGATCGTGCCGAGCGGTTGTTCCCAGAAAAAGAAATTGTTACCGCAACCGCGATAGGTCTCGAGCGCGAAACTTACGGGCAGTGGGCTGAACGTACGCGTCGCCTTGGTGGTGTGCTCGATGACTTGGGAATTAGTACCGATGGTCGTGTGGCCACATTCGGTTGGAACTCGGCTCGCCACCTTGAGCTTTACTTCGCTGCGCCATGTTCTGGTCGTGTCCTGCATACGCTGAACATTCGGTTGTTTCCAGAACAGATCACCTACATCGTCAATCACGCCGAAGACGAAGTGATCTTTGTTGATAAGTCTTTGCTTGGGTTGTTGTGGCCGCTCGTCGATACGTTCGCCACTGTTCGCCACATTGTGGTGATGGATGATGGTAAGGGCGAACTACCTGCCGACACGGGCGGTCGTTTGCTGCACGACTACGAATCGTTACTCGCATCGGCGAGTCCAGTTGAGTGGAACGTCACCGACGAAAATCAAGCAGCATCGATGTGTTACACGAGCGGCACTACTGGTAACCCAAAGGGTGTCGTGTATTCACATCGGTCAACTTGGTTGCACACGATGGCCGGCATGATGGCCGACAGTTTGGGTGCTTCGGAGAGCGATGTGATTCTGCCTGTTGTTCCTATGTTCCATGCCAACGCGTGGGGGCTCGCCCATATTGGTGTCGCGTCGGGAGCGAAACTGGTCATGCCGGGCCCGGATCTTTCGCCGAAAGCCATCGTGAACCTCATTGAGGGAGAGCGCGTCACTATTGCTGCAGGTGTTCCCACAATCTGGATGGGTGTGCTGAATGAACTTGATGGTCGCGATGTTTCGAGTTTGCGATCAATTCCATGTGGCGGCTCTTCGGTACCCAAGTCGTTGTCCGAGGGCTATCGCCAAAAAATTGGATTCCCCATTCAACAAGCCTGGGGAATGACCGAGACCAGCCCGTTGGCGTCTATGGCCACTATGAGATCTTCTCTCGCTCATTTGTCCGAAGACGAAAAGGCCGATTATCGAGCGTCAATCGGATTGGTCTTGGTGGGCGTCGATTCTCGGATTGTCGATCAACAAACCGGTGAGCAAGTTCCTGCCGATGGCAAAACCAGTGGTGAACTTCAAGTCGCGGGTCCTTGGGTCGCTCGTGAGTATTACAACGACGATCGTTCTCCCGAGTCGTTTACCGCCGATGGCTGGCTCAAAACTGGCGATGTCGCTACGGTCGATTCCTTCGGGTACATGCGAATCGTCGATCGCACCAAGGATGTTGTGAAATCCGGCGGCGAGTGGATCTCATCGGTCGAACTTGAAAACGAGATCATGGCTCATCCATCCGTTGCCGAAGCTGCCGTTATTGGTGTGAAGCATCCGAAATGGTCGGAGCGACCACTTGCCTGCGTGGTGGTGAAACCGGGCGAAGAATTGTCGAAAGCCGATGTTCTCGCGTGGCTTGATGGGCGAGTCGCTAAGTGGTGGCTGCCCGATGATGTGATGTTCATCGATGAGGTGCCGAAAACCTCGGTGGGGAAATTCTCTAAGCGCGAACTTCGCGATCGGTTCGCCGACTACCAGTTCCCTTCTGCCTAGACCTTCGATGACCCGATTCCTCTTGCTCGTTCGGACAGGCCTAGCCTCATAAACGTGTATTGGTTTCTCCTAAAACCCCGTTGGATCCTCTCGCATATTTTTATCATTGTTGTTGTGGTCACCATGGTGAATCTCGGGTTCTGGCAATTGGTCCGCTTGGACGAACGAAAGACTCAAAATGCCGAAGTCACTGTGGCTATGCGAGAGCCGGAAGTGCCGATCACTTCGCTGCTTTCCGATGGTACGGCCTCCACCCCAGACCAAATTGATGCCGCAACATATCGTGCTGTTTTTCTTTCTGGCACCTATCGCGTAGACGAGCAAGTGTTGATCAACAATCGAACCAACGATGGTGCTCCCGGCTTCTGGGTCGTTACGCCACTCGTACTTTCCGACGGGACCGCTGTCGCAATTAATCGCGGTTGGATTCCGTTTACCTACACCGCCGATGGACCTTGGGGGGATTTTGCTCCGCCCGAAGGAACTGTTTCTGTTCGTGGTCTCATCCGTCCCTCACAAGTTCGTGAGACCGATGGGCTTGTTGCCAGTCCCAAAGACGCAGCCACTGGCACGCTTCGTGCTTTAGCTCGCGTTGACGTCGGTCGACTCTCGCAACAGTCAGCCGAACAGTTATGGCCGGTGTACATCAATCTGGACGCACAAGATCCCCCTTTTGGGGTTCTTCCCGTGCCCACTCCGCCTCCGGAACTTTCAGAGGGGACCCATCTTGGTTACGCCCTTCAGTGGTTTGCCTTCAGTCTCCTGACCATCATCGTGTACCCATTGTTGTTGCGGCGTCATGCTCGTCGATTAATGGAAGGTACTGCTGAAGAAATCGGCGATGTCGTTGAGGTCGTTGAGGTCGAAGCAACAGAGATCAATGTGTAGCGATGTCCACAATACGCGATCGTATTCTTGAAGCGAGGTTGAAGTGCGTCGATGCCGATGGGATTTCCGCAACCAGCCTTGAAGATGTGGCAACAGCAGCTGGCCGGACTCCTCGATGCCGGCGATGGCTGGTTGCGCACAAAGTTCACTGAACTTGGCGTTATCGACTTCGAGCACATGACCGATATCGAAGAGGAATACGAGACCTTCGCGCTTACGGACGACGAGGTTGGCGTGTAATTCGCATCGTTCATCGGTGCCACCTGTCGAAAGCGTTCGGGATCGGTAGGTAGCGCTGGTACGGTGAAGGCCATGGCACGTTTCGGTTCAGTGATCACCGCCATGGTCACTCCTTTCAGCGCGAATGGTGATGTCGATCACGATGGCGCCGCTTCACTCGCACAATGGCTTGTTTCGCAAGGCAACGACGCTCTGGTTCTCACGGGAACAACAGGTGAGGCAGCGTGTCTTACTGACGAGGAACAGGTCGCTCTGTGGCGCACTGTTCGGGCCGCTGTCGATGTTCCCCTTATCGCTGGCTCTGGTACCAACGACACTCGTCATGCGGGTGAGCTCACCGCGGCGGCCGCTGGCACCGGAGTGGACGCGGTCTTAGTGGTCACCCCGTATTACAACCGTCCTTCCCAAGCGGGCATCGAAGCGCATTTCCGCCATGTATGTGCCAGTACAGAGTTGCCGGTCATCGTCTATGACATCCCTGTTCGCACCGGCCGCAAAATTGGTACCGATCTCATCCTGCGCATGGCGAAGGAGATCCCCAATGTGGTTGGTCTTAAAGATGCCGCTGGTGATCCGGGTGAGACCGCCAGCCTCATCGCTCACGCTCCCGAGGGGTTCGAAGTGCTTAGCGGTGACGATTCACTCACCCTTCCACTGCTTGCGGTCGGTGCTGTTGGAGTCATTGGTGTTGCCACCCATTGGGCTGCGCCAGTGATGGCCCAGATGATGAGCGCATTTACTGCTGGTGATCTGGGCCGGGCGCGTGAACTGAACGCCAAGATGATCGAAAGTTACGAATTCGAAACTGGCGACCTCAATCCCAATCCTGTGCCTACGAAAGCGATGTTGCGCGCCATCGGTCAGCCCGCTGGCCCATGTCGACCGCCGATGGGATTCGGTCCCGCCGATCTTGAAGAACGCGCCCTCCAGGTGCATCGCCGGTTGTACTCATGAGCCGAACAGCGCGACGCAAAAGTGACAACACGGTGGTAGCAGCCTCGGTCGAAACCAATAGCGGGATCGCTCCAGTCAAGATCACCTTCCTTGGCGGGTTGGGCGAGATTGGTCGGAACTGCGCATGCATAGAGGTCGAGGGCAAGATCATGCTTCTCGACTGCGGGCTCATGTTCCCCGACCTCGACATGCTCGGTATCGATTTGGTGCTCCCCGATTTCACCTATTTGCGTGAGAACGCCGACCGCATCATTGGTTGTATTGCCACGCACGGTCATGAAGATCACACTGGCGGATTGTCGTTTTTATTGCGCGAACTTTCGTTCCCCATTTATGGCTCGGCCTTAACTCTTGGTCTTGCCCGTAATCGAATCGAAGAAGCGGGGTTGCTTGGTCGCACCGAGTTCATCCCCGTAAAGGATGGCGAACGCCGCAAAATCGGTCCGTTCGATATTGAGTTCATCCCCGTCACACATTCAGTGCCACACGGCCTTGCCACCGTGTTCCATACGCCTCAGGGCGTCATTCTCCACAGCGGCGATTTCAAGCTCGACCTCACTCCAGTCGATGGTCGTCTTACCGATCTTGCTCGCATTGGTTCGATCTCATCAAACGAAGGTATTCGCCTCCTCCTTTCCGATTCCACCAATGCCGAAGAACATGGTCATGCGGCGTCGGAAACCTCTGTTGGTGCGGTGCTGTACGACCTCTTCCATCGGTATGAAGGCCGGCGAATCATCACGACATGTTTCGCAAGTCATATTCATCGTGTGCAACAAATTGCCGATGCTGCGATTTCGTTCGATCGAGTTGTTGCCACGATGGGCATGTCGATGAAGAAGAACGTTCGCATGGCTCGCGAGATGGGACTTCTCACAATCCCCGAATCACGGCTTATGGACATTGACGATGTTGGTGGTCTTCCTCCTGAAAAAGTTTGCATTATCTCCACTGGTTCACAAGGCGAACCAATGTCAGCTCTTTCCCGTATGGCCGCCAATGAAAATCGTTGGATCACATTGAGCGATCGCGATGTCGTCATTATGAGTTCGCATCCCATTCCTGGAAACGAACAAGACGTCTCCAAGGTCATCGACGGATTGGTGCGAATGGGCGCCGAAGTCGTGCACTCAGGTATTTCCGATGTGCATGCGTCTGGACACGCCAAAGCCGAAGATCTCAAGATGTACTTGTCCATTGCGCGCCCGGAAAATTTCATCCCGGTCCACGGCGAGTATCGCCATCTTGTTGCTCACGCGAAGTTGGCCCGTCAAATGGGTGTTGCGGCCGATCGCATCATGGTGTGTCTCGATGGCGATCAGGTTATTCTCGACGAGCGCGGTCTCACCCCTTCCGCTCAGGTGCCCGCTGGCTATCTCTATGTCGACGGAATCATCGGCGATGTTGGAAACGGCGTGCTCCGGGATCGCAGAGTGCTGGCCGACGAAGGCGTCGTTGTTGTGATCATCGCAGTCGACTCCGAAACCGGCACGATCCACCTTGGTCCCGAGGTCATCACCCGCGGCTGGGTCCATGCGCCGGAAGCGGAGGATCTGCTCGACCAATGTGCCGAAGAAGTTCGTGTCGCGATTGTCGACCTTTTTGCCAATGGTCGTCCCGACCACGACGCTCTTCAGCGTTCGGTGCGTCGTGCCGCAGGGCGGTTCGTCAGTCGTGAAACCAAGCGCCGGCCGATGATCGTGCCCGTCGTCATGGAAGCCTGACCCCGCTTTCGCTCTGCCTGGTCTGTCACGCCTACCCTGTCCCCATGGCCGAACAGCCCGTAGCACTTCGATCGAATCCACCGGTGTCCAATCGCCCTCAACTTTCGGCTACTGAAGCCCGCGAGGCCATCCGTGCCGCGAGCGTGGCGTTGCTTGATGAGAAGCGTCAACTCACCATCGAGGAATTAGATCGGTTAGTCGACGTTCCCGATTCCTCAGTTCCTTCTCTTGCCGCTCTTGCCCATGAGGTGCGCCTCGAATGGTGCGGAGACACCGTTGAGGTGGAGGGGATCCTTTCGGCAAAGACTGGTGGTTGTCCCGAGGATTGTCATTTCTGCAGTCAGTCGGCCAAGTTCGAATCACCAGTGCAAGCAATGCCGTTTCTCGATACCGCCGAGGTTCTTGCGGCAGCTCGCGAAACCGCAGCATTGGGTGCAACCGAATTCTGCATCGTGCTAGCAATTCGCGGTCCCGACGAGCGCACCATGGATCGTATCTGCGAACTTGTTCCGCTTGTACAACAAGAAGTTGGCATCAACGTTGCGGTAAGCGCTGGCATTGTGACTGAAGCGCAAGCGAAACGTTTCGCCGATGTGGGAGTGCATCGTTACAACCACAATCTTGAAACGGCCGAGTCCTTCTTTGGAAATGTCGTTACTACGCACAGTTGGGCCGAGCGTTTCAATACCTGTCAGATCATTCGCGACCACGGCATGGAACTTTGCTGCGGCGTGTTGCTTGGTATGGGCGAATCGGTTGATCAACGCATTGAACTCATTGGTCAATTGCGAGCAGTCGAACCTTCTGAAGTCCCCCTGAACTTTCTCAACCCTCGTCCCGGAACTCCATTTGCCGGACTTCCATTGGTTGAGCCACTCGAAGCGATCCGGTGGATTGCACTGTTCCGTTTAGGTTTGCCATCGGTGATCCTGCGCTATGCCGGCGGTCGTGAAGTGACCTTGCGTGAGCTTCAGGTCCTTGGTCTGACTTCAGGGATCAATGCACTCATCGTGGGCAACTACCTCACCACGCTGGGCCGTCGCCCCGATGAGGATCTGCAAATGCTTGAAGACCTGCAGATGCCGATCGGCGCGCTTTCCAAGGTGCTTTAGTGCCTCAACCGTTCTGCCGCTGGTGTGGAACGCCAATGCATGAACACCCCGACACCAACTGTCGGCGCGAACTTGATCCGCCACGATTCTGTCCGCAGTGCGGACGTCGCCTGCGGGTAAAGGTTCACACCTCTGGCTATGAAGCGGAATGCCGAGATCACGGCACTCTTGCGAATGACCAAGTGGTATAGGGCGTTAGGACTTACCACAACTTTGCACCACTGCACCGGGAGGTGAAATGGGGTCGGGCATTGGCTTGTTGGCGAACCGATCGCCAATCCACTGCAACATTGACGGCGCCGAGGGAACGATAACTCCGGCATGTGATTGTCCTTCGAACACCCAGCGTTGTTCGACCTGACCAATTTTGCAGAGTTGTTCAAAGAGCACAGCCGATGACACAACAGGAATTTGTTCATCGTTGCCACCGTGAATGATCAGAAGTGGACTCTCGAATGGTTGAACAAAGTTTGCGGGATCGTTGCTCCTCAACAGTTCGCTCCAAGCTGGAACGGTGGCTGGATCGGCGAGTTGCAACTTTGAGAAGTCGAGGTTCGCGGCAATTTTTCCGAGGTCGGTGCTGCACTTAGTTGAAAGATTCGACACGAAATCGAGACCCTCTTTTGTCAGTACCTGATTGAGGGGTGCCTCGGTATCACCGTAGGACGCATTGAGTCCACCGGCCGCCATTGCGATGTAGTGCTTGAACGGGCTGGCTTGAAGTGCGGCATTAATGAGAAGTAATTGCGACGGGGGAGCGCCAGCAACGACGCCAACTAATTCCAAGTCGGGGGCGTAGGCCTCTGCGTCATTTCCTGCGAACATGGCGGCATGTCCACCTTGTGAGTGGCCCCAGACGGCGTAGCGCTTACTCGCGTTTGCCCCGGGGAATACCTGAGCAGCCTTGACGATGTCGAGTGTTCCGTAGGCTTCGCTATGGCCCGAGATGTATGGGTGGAGCCCAGGGGTACCGAGGCCTTCGTAGTCGGTGGCCACAACGAGGTAACCGCTATTGAGCAAACCATTGGCCAACTCGGTGAATTCCTCGGGCTTAAGCGATGGCGCACAGGAGTCGGCTAGGCCGGTTGTTCCGTGTGCCCAACTCACAACTGGCCATCCGCTTGCGGGGGCGTCGCCGTTGGGAACTGCGATCATTCCAGTGACGGCAATTTTATCGCCCTTCACGGTTGTGGAGACATACATGACCCGAGACAGCGAACCCCGAAGACCCGCAACCTCAACTGGTTCGGACTTGATGATGGTGCCCGGGCCGCCGATCGGCAGCAAGTTGGGTACGGCGTAGAAGTCGGGAAGATCAGGTGATGATTTCGTGGAAGCGCTGGTGTCCTTCGAAGAGGAATCTGACGAACCGGAGCAACCGGCGAGTCCAAGAACGAGAACGGTTACGATGATGGCGAGAGGGGTAATGATCTGCTTGCGCATGGCTTCCTTTCGGCGAAGTTAGTGGGAAGTTAGTAGAATTTAGTGGGAAGTTAGTAGAATTTAGTGGGAAGTTAGTAGAATTTAGTGGGAAGTTAGTAGAATTTAGTGGGAAGTTAGTAGAATTTAGTGGGAAGTTAGTAGTGGAGTAGGGCCTCAGATTACGGGAATCAGCGCAATTCTTGGGTCAGGAGTGAATTCCACCCCGATATCGCTTTGGTTGAGTATCCTTTGCTTGGCGAGCGGAGAGGGGCCACTACAGAAACGCGTACGCCTGTGGCCACAAAGCAATCCCACTCCCGTCGAGCAAGCAATTCGAAGAGCGCTAGTCGCTCATTCTCGACGCGCAAAAACTCGCCGGCCAAGTCTGGTACCACCGCGTCCAAGAGTCGGTCAGCGGCACCGAAAGGCCGTCCGAAATCTGCCGCCCGCCGTCCGGCCCCGGGGCCAGTGCGCGAAGTTTTCCATGGTCACTCTCATGATGTTTGGGGTGTGGCCTTCATCTCCCTTGGCCTACTGACCGGACTCGGTGTGTACGCCAACCTCGCCGGACCGCTCGGAAGCGGTTTGGCCGAGGTTGGCGGCGCGCTTGTCGGTGGCCTGCGTATTCTTCTTCCGCCGGTGCTCATCGCTGGCGGCGTGATGTTGTTTCGTGGGCCACGCGTCGAGCAGAGGCCCAATCGATTCTCGACCGCTCGACTTGCCATCGGTACCGCTCTGATCTTTGTTGCGATCGCAGGGTTGTTGCACATGACGAAGGGTCGACCCGCATGGGGAATGCCGCTCGAGGATTTCATCCAAGCTGGCGGTTATGCCGGAGCAACAGTTGGCGCACCCCTTGAAAAGTTGCTCGCAGTGTGGGGTGCAGCATTGGTATTTGTGGCCATGATTGTTCTTGGCCTCGTCATTGGCACCGGAATTTCGGTGCGAGTAGCGGCTCGTAAAACAGCAGACGGAATGAAACCAGTCCACGGAGCAATTAAGCGCGGCGTCGACTCAATGTTCGAACTGAAAACAGCTGAAGAATCTAACGCTGACGAGAACTTCGCTATCGAGCCGGTCATTTATGACGGCAGCCATAGTGGCGATGATGAATGGGACAGCGACGCAGAACCCATACTCACTGAACTCATTGACCCTGACGGCGATGCGGTGAACTCTTTCGATAACGAATCAATGGTCTTTGTTGCCGGCGAGGATGATGTTGCACCGGTTGTCGATGAACTCGATATTCATGTACCGCCAGCCGATGCTGGTGCCGCTCCGGCCGAACAGCTTTCGATGCCGCTTGGCGCATCGGCTCGACCAGTGAACTGGAAACTTCCCTCGCTCAAGATGCTCGAACGTTCAACCGCTCTCGAGATCAATAAGAAGCATGTGGAAGAGCGAGGTCGACTTCTTGAAGCGGCACTCGCCGAACATGGTGTTCAAACCAAGTTGGTGGGCATGGTGGTTGGTCCCACCGTCACCCGTTATGAACTCGAGCTCCATCCCGGAGTGAAGGTCTCCAGAGTAACAAGCCTCCATAAAGATATTGCCTACGCAATGGCCTCGCCTGATGTGCGAATCCTTGCGCCTATCCCGGGCAAACAAGCCATTGGTGTTGAGGTCCCCAACGACAGTCGTCAATTGGTTGCGGTTGGCGACATCCTTGCGTCGCCCGAAGCTCGCGCGGCAAAGAATCCACTTGAAGTTGCTATCGGGCGCGATATCAACGGACGCGCTGTGCTGGCGGATCTTTCGAAGATGCCCCACCTTCTCATCGCAGGTGCAACTGGTGCGGGTAAGTCATCGTGCATCAACTCGTTGCTTACCTCAATCCTTATGCGTTCGACGCCCGATCAAGTGCGCCTCATTCTTATCGACCCCAAGCGCGTCGAACTTGGTCAGTACAACAAACTTCCTCACCTGCTTACCCAGGTGGTCACGAATCCAAAGAAGGCCGCCAACGCTTTGTCGTGGACCGTCAAGGAGATGGAGCGTCGGTACGACCTTCTCTCTGAATGTGGATTCCGCGATATCGATGGCTACAACCAAGCCTTTGACCGTGGTGCTCTCACCGACGATCCCACGATGGGAATTGAGTACAACCGCCTCCCGTACATCCTCGTGGTTGTCGACGAACTTAACGACCTCATGATGGTGGCCGCTCGTGACGTTGAAGACTCCATTTGCCGAATCGCTCAGATGGCTCGTGCAGTTGGCATCCATCTTGTTATTGCCACGCAGCGTCCGTCTGTCAATGTCATTACTGGCGTGATTAAGGCCAACGTTCCCGCTCGTCTGGCCTTCGCTGTTTCCAGCCTTGCCGACTCTCGTGTCATTCTCGACCAAGGTGGCGCCGAGAAGCTTCTTGGCCGAGGCGATATGTTGCTGCTTGGTCCATCGTCAAGCGTCGCACAGCGCATTCAAGGCGCATGGGTCACTGAAGACGAGGTCCGGGCCGTTGTAGCGGCATGGCGTAAGCAATCGCCCGGTATCGCTTTCGATGACACCGTGGTTCAGGGCGGCGATGCAATATCGCCGTCAAGTGGTGGCCCAATGGCCAGTGGCGGCGAGGATGATGAGGCTCTACTGCGGCAGGCCATGGAACTTGTGGTTCGTTCGCAACTCGGATCAACTTCGATGCTCCAGCGCAAACTGCGCGTTGGCTTTGCTCGCGCCGGTCGCCTTATGGACCTGCTTGAACAACGTGGCATCGTCGGTCCATCGGAGGGTTCGAAGGCCCGCGTGGTTCTGATGACACCCGAGGAACTCGACGGAGCGAACTGAGGCCTACGATCTTCTGATGGCCGAACAATTTTGGATTGAGACGCTCGGCTGCCCGAAGAATCAGGTCGACTCGGACAAATTGGTCGGCACGATGCTGGCCGATGGAATGACGCCGGCCGATTCGGCTGAAGAGGCCGATATCGTTGTGGTCAATACTTGCGCGTTTGTGGAACAAGCACGACAAGAATCTATCGACACCATTTTGGGTTTGGACTCTGTCCGGGCGCCCGGCGCTCGCTTGGTGGTCACTGGTTGTATGGCCGAACGCTACGGCGAGGAACTTGCCGAAGCGCTTCCTGAAGTTGATTCCGTTGTTGGCTTTGGTGTGCCCGTCACGTTGGGGTTATCTCGAGTGACGCAGACGTCCACATTCGATCTACTGAACCTTCCCCGCCCAAAGTCGACCTCACCATGGGCGTATGTGAAAGTGGCCGAAGGTTGTGATCGGGCCTGCGGGTTTTGCGCAATACCGACCTTCCGCGGCAAACAACGTTCACGGGAAATCGACCACATCCTCGCCGAAGTTGCATCGCTCGACGCGCATGAAATTGTGCTTGTGGCTCAAGACCTCGCTGCATTCGGGCGGGATCAAGGCGTGGGGGAGCGCTCAATCGTTCCTCTTATGAACGCAGTTGCCGAACAAACCGATCGCGTCCGCTTGCTGTATCTCTACCCATCCGATCTCACCGATGAACTTATTGATGCAATCTGTTTAACGGGCGTTCCCTATTTCGATCTTTCATTGCAGCACGTTTCAAAGTCGCTACTTCGATCGATGAAACGTTGGGGCGACGGGGAACGGTTTGCTGCTCGCATCGCCGATATCCGCCGTCGTGAACCTGGCGCGGTGTTCCGTTCCAACTTCATTGTGGGCTATCCCGGCGAAACCGAAGAAGACCACGATCAGTTGTTGCGTTTCGTCGAAGGGGTTCGACTCGACTGGTGTGGCTTCTTTCCGTTCTCTCGCGAAGACGGCACCTATGCGGTCGACCTTCCCGATCAGGTTCCTGCAGAACTTGTGGCCGAACGATTGGCCGAACTTTCTGAGCTTCAGGATCGAATTACCGCGGCAAAACGTGACGAAATGATCGGCTCGACGGTCGAAGTACTCGTGGATAGTCCCGGAATCGGTCGAACCTGGCGTGAGGCCCCCGAAATCGATGGAATCGTCATGGTATCGCCCGACCTCGCGGTTGGCTCCTTCGCTATCGTCGACATCATTGGCGCCCTTGGCCCCGATCTCATCGCCGCCGGCGCCGAGCCCGCAGCCGGGGAATCGTCATGAGCGATCCGTCCTACGGTCCTTCGGCCATCGCCACACCCGCTAATTACGTAACGATGCTCCGGTTGCTCGTCTCTCCACTGTTGTTCGCCATGATTAGTCGTCAGCCCAGCGGCTGGGTGGTGTGGGCACTTTGGACAATGCTGAGTTTCACCGATGGTATCGACGGATGGATCGCCCGTCGCCACGGCACCACCCGCAGCGGGGCATTCCTCGATCCATTGGCAGACAAGGTGTTGGTTCTTGGCGCGCTGTTTTCTCTTGTTGCCGTCGATCGATTCCCGGTATGGCCGGTTGTCGTCATCGCTGTTCGTGAAGTGTTTATAAGCATGTATCGAATGTGGTGGGGTCGAAGAGGCCTTGCCGTTCCGGCCCGCAAATCGGCGAAGCTAAAGACGTTCGTGCAGACCGTTGCGGTGGCGGCGGTGTTGTTCCCGCCCACGACCAATATCCTTTGGATCGGCGATTGGTTGTTGTACGCCGCAACGTTCCTCGCGGTGTTCAGCGCGCTTCAGTACGTCATCGACGGAAGTCGGGCGGCCACAACGATGGATCGCCCAGCGCCACAAGAGGCGCCAGAACGCCCCTAACATCGGCGCCATGTCCAGACTCCGAGCATTCTCCGACGGGAAGCACCTGCCGTCGATGAAGCCGGAAACCCCCGTCGGGTTTATCGAACTTTTTTACGACCTTATTTTTGTGGCATCGACAATGGTGCTATCCAACGAGTTTTCACGTGATCCCACCTGGCAGTCGGCGGGAATCTGTGGACTCATGTTCATGTTGCTGTGGTTGCTGTGGTTCCACACCACCGTTCTTATGAATATCGACCGCCGCGATGATCTTTTCGAGCGCGCATTGATGTTTGTTCAGATGTTTATGATCTTTGTTATCACTCTCGAGTTTGTCGATAAAAAGGCAACGCGGTACGACTTTGTGGGTCTTGGTTATCTCCTGGCGGTGCTTGCACTCGCCATGGCCTACCACCGCGTTAGCGCCAATAATTCACAGATTCGCCAGTGGGCAACGGCGCGACGGAATCGGTTGCTTCTCGCCGGCCTCGTGATGGTGGCTGGTTTTGTGATTCCCGACGGAATGGATTACGCCGTCTATGCCGTCGCCATCTTGTTGCTTGTCTTGCCCACCTCGGTGGCACACTCTCGTGGCCTTCCCGTCACGGCGGTTGACCATCACCATCTCGCTGAACGAGCAGCACTTCTCACGCTGATCATGATGGGCGAGGCATTCGTGAAGGTGGCCCTTGTTGTCTCTAACGGAAGTCTCAGTTCCAAAGACGTCGTGGCCATCGTGGTGATTTTTGTTGTGTTGTTCGGATTGTTCAGTGTGTATTTTGATGATGTCCCGAAAGCGGGTATGCGTCCGGGCATTCTCAACGGCGAATTGTGGCTGCTTGCGCATTTAATTCTGCAGCTCGGCATCGTCGCATTTGCAATTGGAATGTCGAAGTATCTGCAGATAGAGGACGGCCACGTTCACGATTACGCGGTCATTATTCTGACCGCAGGGTATTTCGGCATCTTCGGTGGCCTTTCGGTAATTGGTTTGCTTGGGATGCGCACCCCTCGACGTCTTCTCTTTATTCTGCGCGTGGTGACCTTGGTGCTGGTCTTGCTGGGCGCTACCGCGGCGTGGTCGATCTCGTTTGTAACCCCTGCGGTTTTCGTGGTGTTCTTGGCGGTTCTCACAATTGTGCATGCCCTGATTGACGAATATTTGCAGCGTTTCACCACCGTTCTAATGCCCGGAAATGACCAACCTGTCGACAACAATGCACTCGAAATACATGTCGACTTCTCTGAGGAGAATTAAATGAATTGTGAAGTTGTCGCCGTCGGAACAGAACTTCTACTTGGACAGATTGTCGATACCAATTCATCGTGGATCGGCGAACAGCTCGCGCTCGCCGGCATCGATTGCTACTTGCAGGTGAAAGTTGGTGACAACTGGGAACGAATTGCCGATGCGTTGCGCACGGCACTTCGCCGAAGCGATGCGGTCATCGTCTGTGGCGGTTTAGGCCCGACCCAAGATGACATCACCCGCGATGTCATTGCCGATGTAATGGGTGTCGAGTTGGTGGAAGACCCTGAAGTTGTCGAGCGGCTGCACGAAATGTTTGGGGCCCGCGGCCGAAACATGCCGATGAACAATCTTCGTCAAGCGCTCGTACCGGTTGGAGCATCGCGTATTGCGCAAATGCCTGGAACCGCCCCGGGTTTGCAGTGCCCCATTGGCGACAAAGTGATCTTCGCGGTGCCGGGTGTTCCCTATGAAATGCGCGAGATGATTTCCGGCACTGTCATTCCCGAGCTTCGTCGTCGGGCCGGTGATGGCGGTGTTATCCGCAGTCGTACGGTGCGCACGTGGGGCCATTCGGAATCGGGAATTGCCGAGATGTTGGCCGATCGCCTTGAAGAGCTTGATCGGTCAGGAACTGCCACTATCGCATTTCTGGCCAGTGGCATTGAGGGACTGAAAGTTCGTGTCACTGCTAAAGCTGACACCGCTGAGCAAGCCGATTTAGTGGTTGCCGCCGAAGTCGACCAGGTGGTGGTAATTCTTTCTGACTACGTGTTCGCCACAAATGACGAAACGATGGAAGCCGTTGTTCTCCAATTACTTCGCGACCAGGGGCTCACATTGGGCGTTGCGGAATCCCTCACCGGCGGAATGATTTCAAGTCGGCTGGTGGGCGTTCCCGGTGCCAGCGATGTTTTCCGAGGTTCCATCGTGAGCTACGCGAGCGAAGTGAAATACGAGGTTCTCGGCGTACCTGAAGGTCCTGTCGTTTCTGATGAAGCCGCGGCGGCAATGAGCGAAGGTGCGTGCAGGGTGCTGCGTGCCGATGTTGGTATCGCTGTCACCGGAGTCGCCGGCCCCGAGGAACAAGAAGGCATTCCTGTGGGCACGGTGTTCATTGCCACCACTGTCGATGGTGTTACCGAAACCGCAATGGTGCGCTTTCCTGGCGATCGCGAACAGTCGCGTCAATACAGCGTGATCACTGTGCTCGATCGTTTGCGGCATCGACTTATAGCGCGCTGAGAAGTGGCGCACTGAGAAGTGGCGCACTGAGAAGTGGCGCACTGACGAAGAGTGCGTTCATGAAGCGCACGCGATTCGGCTACTTCAAATCAAGCGAGGCTGAATTCATACAGTAACGAAGACCAGTGGGTGCCGGTCCGTCGTCGAATACATGACCAAGATGCGCACCGCAGGAAGCGCATACTGCTTCGGTACGGATCACGCCGTGCGAGGAATCGGTGACGGTAGCAACCGCATCGTTTGTCATGGGGTCGAAGAAACTTGGCCATCCGGTACCTGAATCGAATTTGGTATCGGAACGGAACAGTGCCGCGTCACACACGATGCAGTGATAGGTGCCGTCTTCGTGGCAATCCCAGTACTTGCCAGTGAAGGCGCGCTCGGTGGCACTGCATTGAGTGACCTCAAATTGCTCGGCAGTGAGCCGGTCTTTCAGAAGTTTCTCTCGCTCGGCTTGGTCGGTAGGTAACTCAGTCATGGGTCAATTGTACCGTTTGGGACCATGACTCAAGCGCGGGGAGTAATGGTGCGGGCGAGTTTGTTCGAATAGCAACCTCTAAGGGGCGTAAGGGGAAAATGGTCATTGACAGAACAAGCGTTCGAAACTACGTTGGTGTTGTTCCCGTCGGGACGCCTGCAGTTCTCAGCACCAGCAGCACCACTGTCACACCCCGTTCGTAGGTTGTCCTCCATCGCCCCACGCACGTACCGGAAGGGTTTCCCTTCTGGTCATGCAAAGGGCCGGTCATCATCAACAACTCCCACACCGAGGTGGTGTGGAACCAAAACCCAGCGCATCGGAGTCCGGAAACCGGAAACCGCTGCGTACTAGTCAAACGGAACATTTAACCGGAACATTTAACCGGAACATTTAACCGGAACATTTAACCGGAACATTTAACCGGAACATTTAACCGGAACATTTAACCGGAACATTTAACCGAAAAATTTAAGGAGAATCAGGTGGAACGAGATAAAGCACTCGACATGGCTCTTGGGCAGATCGAGAAGCAGTTTGGTAAAGGCTCCGTCATGAAGATGGGCGATAAGGCCTCCATGCAGATCGAGACGATCCCCACTGGCGCACTCGCCCTCGACCTCGCCCTCGGCGTTGGTGGTCTTCCTCGCGGCCGCATCATCGAGATCTTTGGTCCCGAGTCATCAGGTAAGTCAACTCTCGCCATGCATGTTGTGGCCGAAGCTCAGCGCAATGGCGGCATCTGCGCCTATATCGACGCCGAGCATGCAATGGATCCGGTCTACGCCGCAGCCATTGGTGTCGACATCGACGAGCTGCTCATTTCTCAGCCCGATACTGGTGAACAAGCCCTCGAAATCACCGACATGCTCATCCGCTCCGGTGCACTCGATGTTGTAGTCATCGACTCGGTTGCCGCACTTACCCCACGGGCCGAAATTGAAGGCGAAATGGGCGATACCCATGTTGGTCTTCAGGCCCGCCTTATGAGCCAGGCATTGCGCAAGCTCACTGCCAACCTCAACAAGTCCAACACCGTGCTCATCTTCATCAACCAGCTCCGAGAGAAGATTGGTGTGATGTTCGGTTCCCCCGAGGTCACCCCTGGTGGACGTGCGCTGAAGTTCTACTCATCGGTTCGTCTCGATATTCGACGCATCGAGTCCATCAAAGATGGTCTTGAGGTTGTGGGCAATCGCACTCGCGTCAAGGTGGTCAAGAACAAGGTGGCTCCGCCGTTCAAGCAGGCAGAGTTCGACATTATGTATGGCAAGGGCGTCAGCCGAGAAGGCTCCACCCTCGATATCGGTGTCGATCTTGGCTTCGTGAAGAAGTCGGGTGCTTGGTACACCTACGAAGGGGAGCAGCTTGGCCAGGGTCGTGAGAATGCCAAGAGCTACCTACTCGAGAACCCCGAGGTCATGGTGGAAATCACCGAACGCATCCTTACCAGCGTAGGTATCGGTGCCGGAGGTGAAGCGGGGGTTAAGGGCGATGATCCCATGACCGCCGAGCACGACCTTCCCATCTCGCTGAACGACTAAGCAAGATCGCTCGGACCGTTCCACCCGGTCCGAGCTCTCACAACCAACCGGGACACCTTGTGTGTGCCTAAGCGGTTGTGACCATGCACCGCAGACGTGCAGTGCCTATGACGGTCCCGAGGTAACCACTTGCCTCGGGATCGTCCGCGTTCGGCCGGTAGCCTGTCACGGTGACCGGGACCAGCGACACGCAACGGACCTATGCCATCCGTACCTATGGCTGCCAGATGAACGAGCACGACTCCGAGCGAATCGCGGGGTTGCTTGAAGCTGATGGGTTGGTGTTGTCGGATTCCGATGAAACCGCCGATGTCATGGTGTTCAACACCTGCTGCATCCGAGAAAACGCCGATAACAAGTTTTATGGACATCTCAGTTGGTTCAAGACGCTCAAAGCGCAACGGCCCGAGATGGAAATCATGGTGAGCGGCTGTTTATCGCAAAAAGATCGCGAGCTCATCCAGCAACGAGGCAGCCATGTCGACGTTGTTCTGGGTACGCACAATGTGCACCGGGCGGTAGAGTTGCTTCACGCCTCACGTGAGAGCGGGCCCATCATGGAGATCTGGGATGAGGCCCTCGATGACGCCGACACATTCCCTTCAGCGCTCGCAGTAAAGCGTGAGGTCGATTGGTCGGCGTGGGTCACGATTCAGGTTGGCTGCGATAACACCTGCACGTACTGCATCGTTCCGGCCGTACGCGGTAAAGAGGTCAGCCGACCATTTGGCGATCTGGTTGCCGAAATTGAACGGTTAGCCGCCGATGGTGTTCGAGAAGTCACCTTGCTTGGCCAAAACGTGAACTCCTATGGCCGTGATCTCACCACGGCTCTTCGCACCACTGACGCCACGATCGACGACCTGCGTAGTACCGGACCACTCTGGGCTAATGACGCTCGCCGTCGCGCTCGTCCACTTTTTGCTGATCTACTCGCTGCTGTCGCTGCTGTCGATGGAATTGATCGTGTTCGCTACACCAGTCCGCATCCCAAAGACCTACGGGAAGACACGATCGAAGCAATGGCCATCAACCCGGCGGTCTGCTCTCATCTTCATTTCCCTCTGCAATCAGGTAGCAACCGGTTGCTGGCCGAAATGCACCGCGGCTATACCGCCGAGCGCTTTTTGGAAAAACTTGTGATTGCTCGCGCGGCGATCGACGACCTTGCTGTTACCACCGACATCATCGTTGGCTACCCGGGCGAAACCGATGATGACTTCGAACGCACACTCGAAGTATCTGCGGCGGCCGAATTCGATTCGGCGTACACGTTTATCTTTTCGCCCCGCGAGGGCACCGAGGCCGCAGCGTTGGTCGACAAGTTCTGCGATCCTGCGGTGGCCGGTGAACGATTCGATCGACTGCGTGTGGTTGTCGAGCGATCAGCATTGGCGAAACATCTGGCACGAGTTGGCCGCGTCGAAGAAGTCATCGTCGAAGGTCCATCGAAACGAGACGCCGAGGTTCTCACCGGACGCACAGCACAAAACAAACTGGTGCATTTCCGATCCGATCGACCATTGCGCTCTGGCACGTTGGTCAGAACGGAGATCACCGATGCCGGCGCGCATTTCCTGCTCGGTGACGTGTGTGAGGTCTTGTCAGTGCCCCGTCATCGCACCCGCATAGCGGTCGCAGCGGGGTGAGCGGTAACAGAGTATTCCGGCCTTCGGGTCGGCATCTCGCCATTGTTGGTCCCACTACGTCAGGTAAATCGGCAATAGCGCTTGCCATTGCCGAATCTCGTAATGACATCGAAATCGTGACAGTGGATTCAATGCAGGTGTATCGGGGTATGGACATTGGAACGGCCAAGCCCACCGCCGAAGAGCAGTCACGTGTTCGCCATCATCTGCTTGATGTTTGCGATCCTCATGACGATTACACCGTCTCAAGGTTTCAAGCCGATTGTCTTGCGGTGCTTGAGTCGATTGAGGGGCGCGGCCATCGAGCGCTGTTAGTTGGTGGCACCGGTTTGTATTTGCAGTCGGTCACCGATGATCTCGATATCCCGGGTCAGTTCCCCGAGGTTCGTGTCGAACTGGAGGCTCAACCCGATACGGCTGGTCTCTTCGATCGACTTTTTGTCCTTGATCCGTTGGCCAGCACTCGGATGGAACCCACGAACCGCCGCCGTATTGTTCGTGCTCTTGAGGTGACCATTGGTGCCGGCCGACCATTTTCCTCGTTTGGTCCGGGGATCGATGTTCATCTGCAGTCTCCGTTTCCCATCGTTGGGCTCTCGGTGGATCGCTCAACTCTTGATGCAGGGATCAAGGTGCGCTATCAGCAACAACTCGCCGATGGCTTTGTGGCCGAAGTATCAAGACTGCTGGCCAACCCCAATGGCATTGGCCGTGCCGCCCGACAAGCGCTTGGTTATGCCGAAATTCTTGTTCATCTGGAAACTGGCCGACCCCTCAACGAGATGATTACCGAGGCCAACACTCGCACCCGTCGCTTCGCTCGTCGTCAACAGCGATGGTTTGCTCGTGACCCCCGTATTACCTGGATCGGCGTCGACAAAAACGATTTCAACAAAGTGGTCAACGAAGTGGCCTGCGGGCTGGTTGACTGATCACGTGCGAATAACCAAGCACCACGGACTCGGAAACGATTTCCTCATTGCCTTAGAGGAAATGAATGGACCCCTCGAGGGTTCCTCCCCGCGCGCACAAGCTCTCTGCGACCGCCGTCGTGGACTCGGTGCCGATGGGTTCATCCTGGGTTCTCATCCCGAAGCGGGCGTAACCGCCCCCGATGGGCGCCCCGTCGATGTGGTGATGCAACTTTGGAACGCCGATGGCAGTCGCGCAGAAATGAGCGGGAACGGTATTCGGTGTTTGGGTCAAGCATTCGCCATGGCTTGCGGCGATCGCAATGCCACCTACATGGTGATGACGGATGGCGGCTTGCGAGAACTTGTGGTGACTGACGATCCTGCCACTGGTCTTGCCTCTGTGAGCGTCAGCATGGGCGCAGTGTCCGATGGCCCAGAGGTTCCTGCCCTCGTTGCCCAGCGACTTGGCGCGCAGCGTTACGCAACCATCGATGTAGGAAATCCACACATTGTGATTCTCACCGAGGATGTCGCGTCTGTTGACCTGGCCGAAACTGGTGCGTGGATCGAATCGCAGTTTGAAGCTGGCATCAACGTCGAATTCATCTCAACCCTCGGCAAGGATTCGCTCGATCTTGTGGTGTGGGAGCGTGGTGCCGGTATCACTGAAGCATGCGGAACGGGAGCAACGGCTGCGTCGATTCTTGCCCACCGTTGGGGCCTTGTCGGCCGCAACGTTTCTATTCATATGCCTGGTGGTTCTGCCGATGTTTTAGTGGGTGGCGACGAAGGCGAACCCATTTTGTCGGGCCCTTCGCAGTTCATCGCCTCGATCGAGACCCCGGATGTCTGAGACGCCAATCGTCGAAACCCACCGTGGTGTTTTTGGTGAATTCGGGGGCGAAAGTAGCGGTCTCATTGATCGCACATTCCGCGAGCGCATTGTCTTGGTTGGCGTCACCTTTCCCCGTGGTGATGAAGAAACCACCGAGCGACATCTCGACGAACTTGCCTTACTTGTCGATACCGCGGGCGCCGACGCAGTTGGCCGCGTTATTCAACGTCGTCACGCTCCCGATCCCGCAACCTTTTTAGGTAGCGGCAAGGTCGACGAACTTCGTGAACTTTGTCTGGCCCTCGATGCTGACACGGTGGTCTTCGACGAGGAATTAAGTCCAGCGCAACAACGAAATCTTGAGAAAATTCTGGGACGAACTGCCATTGATCGCACTGCAGTTATTCTCGATATCTTCGGACAAAACGCTCACAGTCTCGAAGGTAAAGCCCAAGTCGAACTGGCTCAGATTCGCTACCGGTTGCCGCGGCTGCGGGGGAGAGGTAAATCCCTTTCTCGCCAAGGTGGCGGAATCGGTGCTCGCCAAGGTGGCGGCGAAACGCAGCTCGAAGTTGATCGTCGCCGTCTGCTTCGGCGAATGCACAAACTTGAAGGTGATCTGCGGGAGATTTCTCGAGTTCGCGAAACCCAAGCGAAATCACGCCAACGTTCGCGGCTTCATCGGGTTTCCATTGTTGGCTACACCAACGCCGGCAAGTCCACATTGCTGAATCAACTTACCGATGCTGGTGTTTTGGTTGAGGATCGCCTCTTCGCCACGCTCGATGCGACAACTCGACGCTTGCAACTTCCTGGTGGCGAAACCGTGCTGCTCACCGACACCGTTGGCTTCATCACCAAACTTCCAACGCAACTTGTCGAAGCGTTTAAATCCACGCTCGAAATTGTGGTCGACGCCGATCTGCTCATTCATGTCATCGACGGTTCTGCCGCCGATCCCGAGGAAAACATCAGAGCTGTGGATCGAGTGCTTAACGAGATTGGTGCAGCAGATGTACCTCAAATGTTGGTCGTGAACAAGATCGATCTCGATGTTGATGGCGCCAAACGAGTCGTTGCCGATTGTCCCGGTTCTGTTGCCATCTCCGCTCGCTCCGGCGAGGGAGTCGACCATATGTTGCGCGCGCTCGGCGATCGCCTCCGCGGGCTCTCGGTGATCACCGAACTTCTCATCCCCTTCGATCGGGGCGATGTCCTTGCCGCGTTGCACCGCGAGGGTGAAGTCCTTGTCGAGACTGCCACCGACGCGGGAATGGTGGTTCGGGCTCGGCTCGACGATGTTTCCGTAAGTCGAATGAGCGAGTACATCGTGAGCGGTCAGAATCAGATCTCATGACTGAGGGTTTCACTCCACCGCCCTATCCCTACGATCGCCTCGACGCCCTCAAACCATTGGCGTCAGCACTTGAGGGAGGCATTGTCGATCTCTCCATTGGTGATCCATGCGATCCTCCGCCTGCGGTGGTGCTCGAAGCGCTGGCCTCCTCGGCCGCCGAGCGTCGCTATCCCGCGTCTATAGGCACGCCCGCCTACCGCGATGCGGCGCGTGGTTGGATGGAACGCGAACTCGGACTTTCGATTGCCCCCAATGAACTCGCAGCGTGTATCGGCACCAAAGAATTTGTTGCGGGACTGCCCCATTGGTTGCGATTGCGAACGCCGTCACGCGACACTGTGTTGTATCCCGCCATTAGCTATCCCAGTTACGCCATGGGCGCCGAATTGGCGGGCGCTCGTGCTGTTCCGGTACCAATAGGCGTCAATGGTTGCAGCGACCTTTCCGCCATCGTCCCTGAAGACGCGGCGCGTGCTTTGTGTTTGTGGGTGAATTCACCGGGAAATCCCACTGGGTATCTCGACAACCTTGAAGAAGCGGCGCAATGGGGTCGGGTTAATGGCGTGCCCGTCATTTCCGACGAATGCTACGTGGAGTTTACGTGGGATGGCCCCCGCCGGTCGATTCTCGAACATGGTCTCGACGGTGTACTCGCAGTGCATTCGTTGTCGAAGCGTTCCAATCTTGCCGGTATTCGCGCTGGTTTCTACGCCGGCGATGGCGACCTGGTCCGCTACCTGTCAGAACTTCGAAAGCACGCTGGTTTTATGGTTCCCGGACCGGTGCAGGCGGCAGCAATTGCTGCTTGGAATGATCAAGCTCATGTCGATGTGCAGCGGGACCGCTACCTGACACGTCTTGAACTGTTCCGTTCGATTCTTCATTCCATCGATGTTGAAGCGCCCATGCCTGGTGGTGCGTTTTATCTGTGGGCCCCTGCTCCCGATGGTGATTCATGGGCGTTGGTGAATCGCCTGGCTGCTGAAGGCGGAGCATTAGTTTCGCCCGGCGAGTTCTACGGCCCCGAGGGTGAGGGCTTTGTTCGAGTTGCCGTGGTGCAACCCAACGATCGCCTTGAACTCGTTGCCCAGCGGTTGCAATTGGCCTAAGCGGCGTACTTCAGCCGCTGACCAACCAGTTATGAAGCGATGTCGGACGGAAGAGTGTCCGCTGTGGGCTGTACATACCCCGCGCCCCAGTCTGAAACCTCTTGAGGCCACAATTCGTTCCGGTAGGGAGTCAATAGGGCGGTAGCGTGCCCGACCATGGCTGACCTGCAAAACACCATCGATGAACTATGGAACAACCGCGAATCTCTCTCTGCTACCGACGGCGATGCCGTTGCTGCAGTTCATTCAGCAATTGCGCTTCTCGATTCCGGTGAAGCGCGTGTTGCCGAACTTGGCGCTGATGGTGAACCCATTGTCCACCAATGGCTGAAGCACGCAATTTTGTTGTATTTCCGCCTGTCCCAAATGGAAACTATCGAACTCGCCCCATTCGAATTCGCCGACAAGATTCCGCTGAAGAATAATTTCGCCGCCGCTGGTGTGCGCGTTGTTCCTGGCGCATCGGCCCGCTATGGGTCGTTCCTCGATCGCGGCGTTGTCCTGATGCCCAGTTACGTCAACATCGGTGCTCGCGTCGGCGCCAACACCATGGTCGACACATGGGCCACAGTCGGTAGCTGCGCCCAAATTGGCGCCAACGTTCATCTCTCCGGCGGTGTTGGCATCGGTGGTGTGCTCGAGCCGCCGCAGGCCGCACCGGTCATCATCGGTGACGATGTGCTCATTGGTAGTCGGTGCATCGTGGCCGAAGGCGCTCGTGTTGGTGCCGGTTCGGTACTTGGGGCCGGTTGCATTCTCACTGCATCCATCCCTGTTATTGATGCCGAAACCGGCGAGGAACTCAGCCGTGGCGTGGTGCCACCGTGGAGCGTTGCCGTATCGGCCACCCGGCCGCGTACCTTCGCCGGCGGTGAATTTGGGCTTCCGTGTGTTCTGGTGCTTAAGCGACTCAAAGAAGGCGAACGCCACGACAAAGCCACCCTTAACGATGTCCTGCGCGATCACGGCGCAGCTACCTGAGGTATTCACATGACTCCGACCGGACCGATTTCTGATTTGTTGGAACGCACTGCTGCGCTTGTCAACGTTTCATCTCAGAGCCGCCATGAGGGTCCGATTGTGGACGCCATGGAGGCGGAACTTCGTGCCCATGCACACCTCGAGGTCACCCGCGTTGGCGACAACCTTGTTGCCCGAACGATGTTGGGTCGAGACCAACGAGTGATCCTCGCTGGCCATAGCGATACGGTGCCGGCCGCTTCAGGCTCGGTGGTTCGGATCGATGGCGATCGTCTTTTGGGTTGTGGCTCGGCCGATATGAAGGGGGGTTTGGCGGTCATGCTCGACCTCGCGGGGTCGCTTACCGGACCGGCTGTCGATATCACCTATGTCATTTATGCCCGAGAAGAAATCGCCAGTGCTGAAAGCGGACTTGGCGAATTATTCAGCCTGCGTCCCGATCTTTTGGTGGGCGATGTTGCCATTCTCGGGGAGCCCACAACTGCGCTCATTGAAGCCGGATGTCAAGGAACCCTGCGTGTTCGTATCACGGTGCGCGGAGCGCGCGCCCATACCGCCCGCCCGTGGATGGGCCGCAATGCCGTGCATCGCCTTGCCGGCATTCTTAGTGCGCTCGACTCCTACGACGCTCGGCAACCAGTCATCGATGGTTGCCAGTTTCGTGAAGCCCTTCAAGCAGTCGCCATTGATGGCGGTATTGCCGGCAACGTTGTTCCCGATGAAGCACATGTCACCGTTAATCATCGGTTCGCTCCCGATCGAAGCGCCGCCGAAGCCGAAACACATGTTCGTGAATTGTTTGCGCCTCTTTTAGAAGCTGGCGACACAATTGAAACCCTCGATGTTGCTGAAGCTGCTGCGCCAGGACTTACCCACCCGCTCCTTGCCTCGCTGGTAGAACGAAGTGGTGGCACGGTGCTGGCAAAGTTGGGCTGGACCGATGTCGCCCGCTTCGCTTCCCATGGTGTCCCGTCGGTAAATTTTGGCCCGGGCGACAATACGGTTGCGCATACGGCTGGCGAATACCTTGACCGTGCACCACTCGAACAAGTTCACGCAGTACTGCTGGGTTTGCTCACCGGCAACTAACGACACTTCTTTCGGCGTGAACGCGAATGTGGCGCATGCCGAGCATGCGTCACATTGAACGAAGAGGTGTGATGTTTAGAGTTTGCGCATCACAGTGACGACTTTGCCGTACACGGTGACGTCTGAAGCGTGGAACTCCATGGGGGACAAACGTGGGTTGGAGGGTATGAGGGTGACAGTGTCGCCATCTTTAGACCAGGTCTTGACGGTTGCTTCCTCTCCGGGAATGCCGACCACCACAATGTCACCCTTGGTAACGTTGGTTTGTGTTCGAGCTACGATGTAATCGCCATCGAATATGCCCGCATCGATCATTGAATCGCCACGAACACGCAACATGAACAGCTCGCCATCGCCGCACAGATCGGTAGGAATGGGCATGATCTCTTCGACGTTTTCTTGGGCAAGCACATCGGTACCGGCGGCGACATCGCCCACGAGCGGCACGTGACGGAACGGCCGGCGTTCCCCTGATGCACCAGAGTTGGGGTCGTAGCGAACTTCAAGCGCACGGGGCTTTGTTGGATCACGACGTAAATAACCAAGCTCATTGAGCCGATTGAGGTGGTTCTGCACGCTTGATGGGGAGTTGAGGCCCACTGCTTCACCGATCTCCCGAACGGAGGGCGGATAGCCGTGGCCGGTGAGATGGGCGTCAATCACTTCGAGGATTTGGGCCTGCCGGGGAGTAAGGCGGTCGGTACTCATGGTGTGCTCCTGGATGGGGAAATGGGCTGGGAATCGGTGGTTTGGACAGATGCTGGCCAGGTGACTTTGGCTAGGTGACTTTGGACAGGTGACTTTGGACAGATGTCAGGGGCGAACGTGTGTATGAATGTAGCCCCTCGATAGGCCAGAAGCAAACACCCGTTCGATTGGGGCTTGACGGCGAACAGGTGTTCATGCTTGAGTAGTGCCGGTACGAACGAACGTTCGAACACCAAACCGCCGACAGCTGCGATTCCAAGAACCCCTTGTTCTTTGCCACTGTCACACCCACTGTGGAGACTTACCCCATGGCTGCGATCCTCACCCCCAACTCCCACACACTTACCCTTTTCGACCTCCCGGTCGACGAGCAACCACTTCGTGAGCCCGGTTTCGCCAGGGCCACTGCGGCGCAACAACTCGCCCGCGCTCCGCTTGCGAGCCATGCCAATTTAGCCGAGACCATTCTTGCTTCACCCTCGGCGCTTGCCCCTTGGAACCGTGTGTCGTCCACGACCCGGCCCGCCGCTCAGCGTCACCTCCATCTTGTCGTTCCCGCATTTCACCCAGTGCAACCCCGTCGCCCGGTTCGCTCCATTGTTGGTGGTGTCATCCTCGCGTTCCTCCTCGCCCTCGCTGCTGTCGGGGCCCTTCAGTTCTTCGGTGCCAATGCTGCTGCCTCTACGCCGGCGTTGACCACCGAACACACCGACCCGACTGGTGCTGGCGTTGCTGCCGCGTCAGCACCAGTCGCGGTGCAGGTCGCACAACCGGCTCTCCCTGCTGAGGTTGTCGTGAAGTCGGGCGAAAGTATTTGGGCGGTGGCTCGTCGTCTTCAGCCTCAAGGTGATGTTCGCCATCTTGTCGATGCACTTATCGAACGCGCTGGCGGTGCATCGGTGGTGGCTGGTCAGCACATCAATGTGAGCGGGCTGCTCAACTGATCTCATCGTTTTCTCAGTTCGCGAGTGCATTTGTGATGTCCTTGCCGCATGTGGCACACCTTGTTTGACACCTTATTTGACACCTTATTTAACGCGGTTTAACGCGCCGATTGACACGTTGATGAACAACGAGCGAACTACCGTTCAGAATGTGCGATGTCCCGTGTGCGCCAATTTCGACGACAAAGTTGTCGATTCACGACAGTCCGATGACGGCCATTCCATTCGTCGTCGTCGTGAATGTCTTGGTTGTAGCGCTCGTTTTACAACATTCGAACGACTTGAAGAAGTTCCGCTTTCCATCATGAAACGATCAGGCGACCGAGTGCCCTTCGAGCGTTCGAAGATCGCCGAGGGCATTGCTGCCGCGGCAAAAGGTCGACAAATCGATCCCGATGTCATTGAAGCAGCGGTTGTCGACATTGAAGATGAATTGCGAGTTTTAGGCCCCGAGATACCGAGCGAGCGGGTCGGCCTTGCTGTTCTCGAGCGTTTACGAGAGCTCGATGAAGTTGCTTACATGCGTTTCGCGAGTGTCTACAAAGGTTTCGACGATGCTTCGGATTTCCAACGCGAAATCACGTTGCTCACCAAAGCAACCGAACCGAAGCGTCACGATTCGCGCGCATAACGCAATAGCAACGTTCCGTCGGCTTCAACAATTCGTTGCAGTGAAAGCGATGGTGTACTCCCTGGCATTGCACCGGCAGACGCGCTCATTGCGTCACCACCAACTAACAGCGGCGAAATTGTCCAACACCATTCATCAACGAAATCCGCATCAATGAGTTGCGCATTGAGCATTGGTCCGCCTTCGCACAACACGAGTTCGATACCCATTTCGCGAAGTCGAGCCATTGCGAGGGCAAGATCAACAGTCTCCGCTCCGCACTCAATAATGTCAGCAACGTTTGCTAACTGTTCGCGTTGTTCGGTCGGTGCGTTGGCCGTTGTGAAAATGAGCGGTCGTTGCGTGGGGTCTTCAAACAGGCGGGCATCAAGAGCAAGATGTAAACGGGCGGTGATCACCACGAGCCGGGGTAGAGCGCTCTGCCCTCTTGCGATGCGGCGTTTTTGACCTTCGGCAGGGATTCGAACAGGTCCGTAGTTCTCCGCCCGAACGGTGCCCGCGCCAACAACGATGGCATCGGGCATCTCTCGAAGCGCTCGAAACAATTCCCGATCGGCAGCGCTCCCCAAACCGTTAGATCGGCCGTCCACAGCCACGGCCCCGTCAAGGCTCGTCACCATGTTCACTAAAATCCATGGCCGGCCCACCGGAATTGGGCGCGAATCGCCGGTGACGAGGGTAATTGCGTCAGTGTCAATGGCAGGTTGGGGATGAACTTGGCGCATCGCTTCACCTTAGGGCCCCCGGCGCCCCTGCAAACGGGGACCATCTGTGGACAACATTGGGGTTCATCCACCGATAATCCACCGGTTTTGGCGCGAAATCCACATACTTGTTCCCCTTTCAACCCACAGGCAGAACCCGTACCTTTGCTGCGGGTGCAACGCTGCGGCGTGAGCGACGGACGGTGGTGTGACGTTCTGGCGTTTTCGGCTGGCAGGACGACTCCTTGAGTGTGGGTCCGCGTGGCCCGCTCTACCTGGTGCTCGCGTCGCAGTGCACCCCTCTGAACAGGACTTTCACAATTTCTTAAAATAATCGTTGACACGGGTGGAATTACTCTGGTGTAATTAACCCCTATCTTGTGGCCAAGAAGTGACGGGGGGCTCCAAGACCACAACATCTTGTGGTGGGCCGCTTCGGCACCCGAAAGGGTCAGAAGTGGCACCGAGACCATTACAAGAACCCCGGCAACGGCCCACATATCCACCACCAACTCGCTCCACGCGGAGGAATCTTTATGGCTCTGGCCCCAGAACAGACCGGCATCGGCATCCACCGGCAGTTCACCACTGTAGGTACACACCCTTACGACATGGTCGAATGGGAGCGTCGCGACGCTCGCATCTCCAACTGGAAGACCGGCGAGGTCGCCTTTGAACAGCTCGGGGTCGAATTCCCTGTCGGCTGGTCGCTCAACGCCACCAATATCGTCGCCCAGAAGTACTTCCGTGGCACCCCAGACACCGATGAGCGTGAATGGTCGCTCAAGCAGGTTGCCGATCGTGTTGCCAATACCATCACTGAATGGGGCATTCACGACGGTTACTTCACCGATCAGGCCGAAGCTGATGCGTTTAGTGACGAACTGAAGTTCATCATCATCACCCAACGCGCAGCATTCAACTCGCCGGTGTGGTTCAACATCGGTGTTGAAGGCGTACCGCAGCAAGCCTCCGCCTGTTTCATCTTGTCGGTCGAGGACCAGATGGACTCCATCCTCAACTGGTACGTCGAGGAAGGCACCATCTTCAAGGGCGGCTCCGGTGCGGGCATCAACTTGTCACGTATCCGTTCCTCCAAAGAATTTCTCAAAGGCGGCGGTACTGCTTCAGGTCCGGTGTCATTCATGCGTGGCGCCGATGCCTCGGCGGGAACCATCAAGAGCGGTGGCAAGACTCGTCGTGCCGCCAAGATGGTCATCCTTAACGTCGACCATCCCGATATCGAAGAGTTCATCTGGTGCAAGTCTCGTGAAGAAAAAAAGGCGCGTGCTCTTCGCGACGCCGGTTTCGATATGGACCTCGACGGCTCGGACATCACGTCCATCCAGTACCAAAATGCCAACAACTCGGTGCGTGTCACCGACGAGTTCATGGAGGCCGTTGTCAACGACACCGATTGGCACCTTCGTGCCGTGCATAGCGGCGACATCGTCAAGACCATCCGCGCTCGCGACCTCATGCGTCAGATTTCGCAGGCCACCTGGGAATGCGCCGATCCCGGCATGCAGTTCGATACGACCATCAACCACTGGCACACCGCGTGCAACACCGGCCGTATCAATGGTTCGAACCCGTGCTCGGAATACATGCACATCGATAACTCTGCATGCAACCTCGCCAGCATCAACTTGCTGCACTACCTCAACGAGGATCTCACGTTCAACGTGGAGTCCTATAAGCACACCATCGAGGTCATCTTCACTGCCCAGGAAATCCTTGTGGGCAATGCCGACTACCCAACAGTTCCGATCGCTGACAACTCACGCAAGTTCCGTCAGCTCGGTCTTGGTTACGCCAACCTTGGCGCCATGCTCATGGCCCTTGGCCTTCCGTACGACTCCGACGAGGGTCGTTCCATGGCTGCTGCGGTTACGTCAATTATGACCGGCCATGCCTATGCCACTTCGGCACGCACCGCCGCTCGTATGGGGCCCTTCGCCGGTTTCAATGACAACGCCGAACATATGCTTCGAGTTCTTGGTCAGCATCGTGATGCCGCCCTTGCCCTCGAAAGCAGCTACGTGCCCGCCGAACTTCTTGCCGCTGCCCAAACGGCATGGGAAGAAGCTTGCGATATCGCAGCCGTTGTTGGTGTGCGCAACTCGCAAGCCTCGGTGCTTGCACCTACCGGCACCATTGGCCTCATGATGGACTGCGACACCACTGGCGTTGAGCCCGATCTTGGTTTGGTCAAGATGAAGAAACTTGTTGGCGGAGGCACCATGTCCATCGTCAACCAGACCATCCCGCGTGCACTCGTGAAGCTTGGCTACTCGCCCCAGCAGGTTGAAGAAATCCTGGCCTACATCAACGAGAACATGTCGATCTTGGGTGCACCGCACATCAAGTCCGAACATATCCCGGTGTTCGCATGCTCGATGGGTGACAACACCATCCACTACTCCGGTCATATTCGCATGATGGCTGCCGTTCAGCCGTTTATCTCTGGTGCCATTTCCAAGACTGTCAACCTGCCATCCGATGTCTCGGTTGAAGAAGTTGAACAACTACATATCGAGGCCTGGCATCTCGGCATTAAGGCTGTCGCTGTCTATCGCGATAACTGCAAGGTGGCCCAGCCCCTAACGGCATCGAAGAAAGATGACGACGCGGTCGACAACAATGTGTCGGCAAATGCTCAGGTCATCGAGCGCGTTGTTGAAAAGATTGTCTACGAGCCAGTTCGTCAGAAGCTTCCTCGCACTCGCGTATCGCGAACCTTCGAGTTCCGCGTCGCCGACTGCAAGGGCTTCGTCACTGTTGGTGAATACGTCGGCGGTCGTCCGGGCGAAATCTTTGTTCGTGTCTCGAAGCAGGGTTCAACTCTTGCTGGCATCATGGATGCGTTTGCTATTTCGGTATCGCACGGTTTGCAATACGGCGTACCGTTGCGCTCGTTCATTGAAGCATTCACCGGTATGCGTTTCGAGCCTGCCGGCATGACCGACGATCCCGATATTCGCATTGCCAACTCGCTGATGGATTATCTGTTCCGCCGTCTCGCCATCGAGTACCTCTCACCCGAAGAGCGCGCCGAACTGAACATCCTCACCACCGCGGAACGCATGCAGCCGCAGCTTCCTGGTGTCGAAGACGCCATCATTGAAACCCGTCAGGGTTCAGAGATGCCGGCCGATCCGCCGTCAGTCGAGTCGGTGACCACGTTGTTAACCGAAACCTCTACCACCATGGTGCCTGAGGTCAAGGTCACAAATCACGATGCCCCGATGTGCATGCAGTGTGGCGTGGTAATGCAACGGGCTGGTTCCTGCCATGCATGTCCGTCATGCGGGACCACCAGCGGTTGCAGCTGAACCGCAGCACGAAAGCAGCAATTTGAGTGAAAGCCCGGGCAAAAGCCCGGGCTTTCACTTTTTTTGTCACCTCGACCGCCTATTTCGTCAATTTTCGGGCATGATTGGGGCCCACGATGCCCCGGGGAGGGCCGCATGAAGATCCATCTCGACGCCGATAAATGCCAAGGTCATGGCCGCTGTTACACCTTGGCCCCCGAACTGTTCGAAAGTGACGATCTTGGCAATGCAGTGGTACGCGTTGAAGGCGAACTCAACGGGGATCAGTTGAAAGCCGCCAACCTTGCTGCTGGTAACTGTCCTGAATTCGCGATTGTGATTGGTGTCTGAAAATGGAAAAGCAACCAGTTCTCGACTTTGCCACCGACTTTGATCACACCGATCCAACATGGGTCGCCGATCCCTACGCGGTCATGGAAGATCTTCGCGATCGTTGCCCCATCGCCCATAGCGAACGCTACGGCGGTATGTGGGTTCCCGTTCTTCAAAAAGATGTTGCGGCAATTGCCAACGACACCGAGCACTTCACCTCGCGCAACATTATTGTGAACAACGGCCGGCCAGGCGAAGACGCCCCGCCCGCACCCATTGGAGTGGCCCCTCCCATTTCTTCTGATCCGCCCTTCCATGCCATTGCTCGCCATCTGTTGTTGTCGGCGTTCGCACCGAAGCCCATCAATGCCCTTGAGGGTTACTCGGTCGAGCTTTGCAGTTCATTGCTCGATGCCATGGGCGATCGCAACGAAATCGACGCCGCAACCGAGTACACGCAGCACATCCCCGTTGCTCTCATTGCCAAGATGCTGGGCTTACCGCCCGAAGATGGCGATCTGTTCCGCGAGTTCGTGCATATTATCATTGAAGGTGTCGACTTGCCGGTCGAGGAGCGCATCGCCGCCTTCGCTCCCATTGAGCAGTACCTCAGTGCCGTCATTGATGATCACCGCCTCAATCCTCGCGAGGATCTCACCTCGTATTTGCTGAATGCCGAGATTGCCGGACAACCGCTTCTACCTGAACACGTCTTTGGCACCATGGTGCTGCTCGTTGTTGCTGGTATCGATACCACCTGGTCGGCAATCGGTTCATCGTTGTGGCATTTGGCCAATAACCCCGAGGACCTCGCTCGAATCGTGGCCGATCCCGAACTGCTTCCCGCGGCCATTGAAGAGTTCTTGCGTGCCTACGCGCCTGTCACCATGGCTCGGCTGGTGAAAGAAGACTTCGAGTTCGAAGGTTGCCCAATGAAGGCTGACGACTGGGTGCTTCTGAGTTTTCCGGCCGCCAATCGTGACCCTGAATTCTTTGACCGTGCCAACGAGGTAGTGATCGACCGCGAAATCAATCGCCACTCAGCATTCGGGTTAGGTATTCATCGTTGTTTGGGATCGAACCTTGCTCGACTTGAAATGAACGTGGCGATTGCTTCATTCATTGAGCGGTTCCCAAAGTTCGAAATCGCCGATTCCGCTGGTGTGACCTTCTCTCAAGGTCAGGTGCGCGGTCCGCGCACATTGCCCATACGCATCCTCGAACGGGCGTAATTCACACCCCCATGGGTCACGCAGGAGAAACTGCGTAACCCATGGTTATGAATACCCAAGGCTTCGGGCCTTTGGTGTACTCGCTATGCACGAATTCCAATTCGAATCCTGCTGCTTTCACTAGTTCGGCTGGATCACTAGTGAGTCGACAACCGTCGGCGAGTCGCATCTCAATTGGGTCGATTCGTCGCTGCCATTTGCGCGTCTTTTCGTCGGGGGCCAGACCATGTTCAAGGAAATGGAATCGACCGCCGGGCTTGAGTACTCGGCGTAGTTCTGCGAGTGCTTGTTCAACCCCGGGGATGGTGCACAGCGTGAAGGTGCACACTGCTCCGTCACAAGAATTGTCTTCAAGATCAATCTTTTCGCCGTGCAATCCGGCATAAGCGACCGGAATCTTGCTCTCGGTAATCCGTGGCGCAGCAAGTTTTCGACCAACGAGCGATGGTTCCACGGCATAGACCTGGGTGATTTCGGTTGGGTAACTAGCAACGTTGAGGCCCGAACCGAAACCGATCTCAACAACTGTGCCGGAAAGGCCGGCAGTCACTGCATCACGGCCCTGTTGCATCGCCGAAGTGCCGCACATTTTGTCGATAAGACGAGGAACAATTTGTTTGCTGTAAAAACCCATTCACGAACCGTAGTGGGCCGGAGCGCAAGGTTTCGATGCATTTGGTGCCGCACGGTTTTCAAGCGTTGTTGCGGTGTGACAAGCGCATGAACCACGCAGATTTCAATTGGATTGAACGAGGTCTTCGCTAGACGCGATGATGCCCGCCCCGAAGGGCGGGCATCGAACTGATCACGATGTAATCTGCTACTTAGCTGGAAGTACAACCACCGTTGTAAATATCTTTTGGCATGACGTTGGGGAGACAGACCTTCGCCCGGTCTTGTTCTGTCCACGTGCCATTTCGTGAGGCCATCACGTTGGTGACATCGATTGACGTTGATCCAGCGGCGTTCGGTTGAATCGTGGCGTAGACATAGGCCCATCCAGCATCACAGCCGTAACCATTGATGGTGACCTTCGCTGATTGGGTGAATTCAGGCCCAAATCCTTGTAACAGCGCAGTGCTTGTGCACGCCGCAGATGGTCCAACTGGTCCAACGGGGTTAGGGGTTGGTGCCGGAGGAACGCAGATTTTTTTCTTGGCTTGAGCATCGGCTTGAAGGGCGGCTTTGGTATTGGGGCCGTAGACGCCGTCAACGGTGAGACCGGCACCCTTTTGGAACGCCTTCAGCGTCGCGAGTGTGTGGGGCCCGATGATTCCGTCATTGTTGCCGACATCGCATCCGACGGCATCAAGCCATTCTTGCATTTGGATGATGTCTGACTTGGACATTCCGGCCGGCTTCACACCCGAAGACGATGGCGAACTCGCGGCGGTGGTGGAGGTTGTGGTGCTTTTTTCACTTGAGTTGTTACCGCTACTGCATGCACCGGCAATTAACACAAGAGCGAGGAAGACAGGACCCAAAGTTTTTAGGGCGGTAGAAGGTTTCATTTCATCTCCATATTCGAGGGAAGTGCTGAGGGGATAGTAGTGAAATGCGGTGAGTGAGAGACGTACCCCACTGATGTGTCACAGTCAGGTAGGGAAACAGGGGACAGAACCCGCGTGGCTTTGCCCGGAATGTCCACTGATGTGTCACAGTCAGGTAGGGAAACAGGGGAGTAATCAATGTCTGGACCATTAGAAGGCATCAAGGTTGTCGAACTTGGTATGTGGGTTGCCGGCCCGGCCTGTGCGGGCATCCTCGCCGATTGGGGCGCCGATGTCATCAAACTCGAGCCGCCTGGCGGGGGAGATCCGGCTCGTAGCTATCAGGCGCTGTTCGGAACGATGATGCCCGATAACCCAGTGTTCGAAACCGATAATCGTTCCAAGAAAAGTATGGCTGTAGATCTGCGCACAACCGAAGGGCAAGCAATTGCACTTGAGTTGCTTGATGATGCCGATGTCTTTGTGACAAATCTTCGACGCGGGGCTCTTGAACGTTGGGGCCTTGGTCACGACGATGTGCTCGCTCGCAATCCGCGACTCGTTTACCAACTCATTACCGGTTACGGAATGGAAGGGCCCGATGCCGCAAAACCTGCTTATGACATTGGCGGGTTTTGGGCTCGTTCTGGCGTCGCCTCGCTTCTTCGTGCCCCCGATGGCCCCTTGCCATTCCAGCGTGGCGGTATGGGCGATCACCCAACCGGCAGCACTGCGTCGGCGGCGGTATGTGCGGCGCTCTTTAGTCGTGAACGAACAGGCAAGGGTCAGTTAGTTTCAACATCACTCGTTCGCCAAGGTGTGTACACGATTGGTTTCGATCTTTCGATAACCCTCGGTTGGGGCGATCACATCGGAATCGGAAAACGCGAAACCATGGGCAATCCTTCAATGAATAACTACACCGCGGGCGACGGGAAAGTGTTCTGGTTGATCGGCCAAGAGGCTTCACGGCATTGGCCGCCGTTGTGTCGAGTTGTCGGACATCCCGAATGGCTCACCGACGGGCCCTATTCAAGTGTTCAAGGTCGTCGTGAGAACGCTGAACAACTTATTAAAGAACTCGATGCAATCTTTGCAACAAAGACTCGCGACGAGTGGGCAGAAATTTTCGATACCGAACCAGATATGTTCTGGGCGCCGGTCAATGACATTGACGACGTGTTGATTGACGAACAAGTGCATGCTGCTGGCGCGTTTGTTGAAGTTCCCGAAGCAAATGGCCCGGCCATGCGCATTGCCAGTCCTTCTGATTTTTACGGGACTCCTTGGGCGCCTCGTTCGGGCGCTCCTGGTTTAGGAGAGCACACCCGTGAGGTGCTCTCTTCAATGGGTCGGACCGATGAGGAGATCGACGAGTTGTTTTCTGCTGGCACTGTCGCATGAGCGTCACCGGTTACGACCTTCGCCTTCGTCCAACTCAACCGCCAACCCCCGCACCTGACGCTTTCGAGATCCATCGTGCCGAAGTGGCGGAAGGACTTTCACTTGCCTATGTGCGCGAAGGGATTGGTGGATATCCGCTTGTTCTCATCCATGGTTATCCCGAAACCAAGCGAATTTGGTGGCGGAACATTCAGCCGTTAGTTGCTGCTGGTTTTGAAGTGATCGTTCCGGATTTGCGTGGTCATGGTGATTCCGACATTTCGGTTAGCGACACCTACGACATTGTCACTTACAGCCGCGATATCTACGCGTTGGTCCATGACATTCTTGGTCACGAATCCGTTGGACTTGTGGGTGGAGACGTGGGTGGCGTGATTGCGGTGGACATGATCCATCGATTTGAAGGATTTGTGGATGGGCTTTGCTTCTTTGACACTGTTCCACCGATGGTGATCGAGGACTACGTCGCTGCCGGGATCGATCTTGGGGCGATTCGTTCAATCAGCGACGGTCCCACTGGCGATTACCGCCGCCGCCAAGGTGCCGAGCCAGATGTTCTTGCCGCAGAACTGAACACGCCCGCTCTGCGCCGAGCGTGGGTTGCCGCCATGTACGGGCCTCGCCTTTGGGCCTCGCCAGGCACGTTCACTCAAGTGGACATCGATTTCATGACCGAACCTTGGGCCGACGAAGAGCGTCTTCGCGCGGGATGGGCGGTGTACCAACTTGGTTTTGGCCGGTCATTTGCAGAGGTTCCAATTCTCGACAAAAAAGTTGATGTTTCGACATTGCTTTTCTACGGTGCCGATGACCAGGTAGTCGGTCCCGATTTTCTGCACTGTTGCGAGGTGGCATTTACCAATCGCGTGGGACCTCTTGTTCTCGCTGGTGCCGGTCACTTCCTTCAGTGGGAACGAGCCGATATTTTCAATCCAACCGTGGCGATGTTTTTCGCTGCACTGAATTCACGAAAGTAATTCGATGGTCGCTCTCACTGATCTAGATCCCCGCACGCCAGTAGTGGTTGGTGCTTCAGAAGTTGTGCATCGTGATGGTCCCGACTTTGTTTCCTCCTCGGCCACTGCTCTCATGCTTGAAGCAGTAACCGAAGCTCTCGCACAATCAGGCGTAAGTGTTGAGCTTGGTTCAATAGTCGGCGAAGTACTTGTTCCACACGGAACATGGACAGAAATCGATCCCGGTCGCGCAATTGCGCAATTTATTGGGGCTCCTGCGGCGCTCTCAGTTCGCAGTGAACTTGGGGTCTTGCAACATTCGCTTCTTGCTCGCGCCGCGCAAGGCCTTGTCGATGGGCGTTTCGAAGCGGCCATTGTTGTTGGCGGTGAAAACCGATGGTCGGGAGTCGTTGCCGGCAAAGGTGGAACTCCAGTTCCCGATGCTCCAGAAATCGCAGTGAGCTCGCAACCCGATGAACGTCTTGAGCCTTCGGGAATGGTTATTTCGCAAATTGAGATTGAACGCAACCTCACGACTGCGGCCCATCAGTACGCCATCATTGAATCGGCGCTTCGGCATGATCTTGGTCGTGATGTCGAAACTCACCAGCGTTCGCTCGGCGAGTTATGGGAACAGTTTGCGCAAGTAGCGGCACAGGCTCCGAAAAGTTGGGATCCTCGTGCCCTTAACGCCCGCGAGATTGCCTTCGAATCCGACACAAATCGGATGATCGCCTCGCCATATCCGAAGTGGTTGATCTCTCAGTGGAATGTGGATCAAGCCGCGGCATTGGTCTTCACCACGGTGGGTGTCGCTGAACGGTTGGGTATTGCGTCATCGAAGTGGGTATTCCCACTGGCGATGGCAGAGTCGAACATCATGATTCCGCTTCCCGAACGAGCCGATCTTTTTCGATGGCCGGCCGCAAAGGTGTGTGGAGATGCCGTACTCGAATCGGCGGGTGTGGAGATTGACGAGGTGGGACCAGTTGATCTCTACAGTTGTTTCCCGGCTGCGGTGCAGGTGCAAGCAACCGAACTTGGTCTGGCTCACAACCGCTATCTCACGGTTACCGGCGGCATGACCTTCGGCGGCGGTCCGTTCAATAACTACGCGTTGCAAAGCGCAGCGGCAATGGTGGCATTGCTCCAAAAAGCTGATCACAACACCATTGGACTCACCAGCGCGGTGAGCGGTCTGCTCACCAAGCCGGCAGTGGCCTTGTGGTCGAATTCGGCCCCCCGCTGGCCGTTTGCTGCTCGTGACCTCAGTTCAGAGGCCGATGCCGCTACCGACCGGAAGGTTGTCGATCCTGCCCTCACTGGTGTGGCCGTTGTCGTCGGGGCAACGGTGATTTTCGAGAGAGATGGATCGTTCACCACTGTGGCCATTGTCGAATCCGGTGATGGCCGGCGCTCGGTTGCCCAAAGCCAAGATTCGGGAGTGGGCGCCGAATTTACTGCCGCCGACCCTGTTGGTCGACGGGTCTTCGTGACGATACCCGGCCAATTCGGTCTGGAATGACAGCAGGCCCTCGTAGCGTGGCAAACTGACAGTTCGTCAGATTCTCGGCATGGGCCGGGGACGGCCAGGAGGCTTGCCATGGAAATCCCTCGCGTTATCTCGGTAGATGATCACGTGGTCGAACCTCCCGATCTTTGGTCCACCCGTCTCCCCAAGAAGTTCCTTGATCGCGGCCCGCGTATCGAGCGCCACAAGGTGTCAATGAACATCACTGGCGGTTACTCGTTCAAAGTCGACGATCCCGATGGCAAGGATTGCGATGTTTGGTACTACGACGATCTTGTGTACCCGTTTACACGTTTGTCGGCTGCTGTCGGCGCTGAAGTTGTTCAGAATGAGCCATGCACATTCGACGACATCTTGGTGGGTTGTTACGACCAGACCCAGCGTTTGGTCGATATGGATGCCAACCATGTCGAAGCGTCGCTGTGTTTCCCCAACATCCTTCCTCGTTTTTGTGGCCAGGCATTCTTGGAGCGCGACGATAAAGAACTCGCGCTCGCATGCGTGGTGGCCTACAACGACTGGATGATCGACGAGTGGAGCGCCGGGGCCGCTTATGGCCGCCTCATTCCGCTCACACTTATTCCCTTGTGGGATGTCGACTTGGCTGTTGCCGAGATCCATCGCTGTGCTGCCAAGGGCAGCCACAACATCACCTTTAGCGAAAACCCGGTGCCACTGGGACTTCCGTCGGTGCACTCAGGCCACTGGGATCCAGTGTTCCGCGCATGCGTCGAAACTGACACTGTCATCAACATGCACATCGGTTCGTCATCGGCCATGCCCATGACATCGCCAGATGCACCGTTTATTATTTCTTCCACGCTTACGTTCCAAAACGCAATGGGCTCTTTGCTCGACTTTGTTTTTGGTGGCGTGTTTGAGCGTTACCCATTGCTGCGGGTTGCGTATTCCGAAGGTCAGGCTGGCTGGCTTCCTTACATCCTCGAGCGAAGCGACAAGTTATGGGAAGAGCGTTTGCTCGATACCACCGGATTCGGCTCGAACCTGAAGCAGGCACCGTCCACCTACATGAAGCAAAACGTTTGGTACTGCGTTTTCGATGACGAGACAGCGATGAGAAACCGCGATGTCATCGGCATCGATCGTCTCACGTTCGAAGTCGACTACCCGCACGCCGATTCAACCTTCCCGCATACGAAGGAAGTGGCTGAACGTCTGGCGTCCAAAGCAGGCTTCAACGAGTACGAGACCCATCGTTTCTTCCGCGGAAATGCCATCGAGCTTTACAAGCTCGACAAGTACTACGGCATTATCAAATAGTCGGTTTCGACCGGATCTAAGGAGGGGGACAAATGTCGGACAAGCGTTTACTTGATCGTGTTGCAGTCATCACCGGAGCGGGAGACGGCATTGGGCGAGGGATCGCTCGTCGCTTCGCTCAAGAAGGTGCTCGGGTTGTGGTTGCCGAAATCAACCCTGAAACGGGCGAACAGGTTGCCTCTGAACTGCAATCGGAGTTTGGTGTCGATGCTTTTTTCCTCCCCACCGATGCCACAAAAGAAGAAGATAATCGCGCCATGGTTCGCTTGGCGGTTGAGCGATGGGGGACTATCGACATTCTCGTCAACAACGCGTGGGGTGGAGACCGTGGAGGTCTCCAGCGGGTCGACAAGATGCCCGATGAAGCAATGGATCACGCGTGGCATATGAATGTCATGGGCCCATTTTGGGCAATGAAGGAATCCTTCCCGCATATGCGATCACAGGGCAGGGGCCGCATCATCAACATTTGTTCGCTCAATGGCGTCAACGCCCATATGGGGACAGTTCATTACAACGTTTCCAAAGAGGCACTTCGTTCGCTGACGCGAACAGCGGCACGCGAGTGGGCCGGCTTCGGCGTTACCGCAAATGTGATTTGCCCCGGTGCAAAAACCGCAGCGTTCCGGATGTTTGCAGAAATGAATCCGCAGGTTGCTGCCGAGTCTGAAGCGGCAAACCCCATGGGTCATCTCGGCGATCCTGAAACGGACATTGCGCCGGTTGCGTTTTTCCTCGCCAGCGATGATTCTCAATACATCACGGGTAACACACTGTTTGCCGATGGTGGAAGCCATATCAACGGTGCTGTTTGGGCTCCCGACCTCAGCGACTGACCAGTACGTTCCTGAACGCATGATGGCGCGAACGCGCCACGAAAGGTGAGATATGAAACTCGGACTCGTTTGGGGCTACTGGCCCGCACAGCCACCGAAGGACTTTGTTGAGGTAACCCAAGAAGCCGAGCGAGTGGGCTTCGATTCTGTGTGGACTGCCGAATCATGGGGATCCGACGCATTCACCCCGCTCACTTGGCTCGCCGCCCATACCACAACGATCAAATTAGGAACCGGCGTTGCGCAACTGTCGGCACGTACGCCGGTGGCAACAGCGATGGCAGCAATGACGCTCGATCACCTTTCGAATGGTCGTGTCATCCTCGGGCTCGGCGTTTCCGGACCGCAGGTTGTCGAAGGTTGGTACGGCCGCCCTTCCAACAAGCCCTTGGCCCGCACACGCGAGTACGTGGAAATCATCCGCAAAGCACTCCGACGCGAAGGCCCTCTCACCAACGACGGCGAGTTTTACCCAATGCCCTATAACGGTGAAGGCTCGACAGGTCTTGGCAAGCCCCTCAAGATCATGACCCACCCGCTCCGCAGCGATATCCCTATTTATCTTGGTGCCGAAGGCCCGAAGAATGTCACGCAAACTGCCGAGATCGCCGACGGTTGGCTTCCGCTCTATTACTCGCCATTCCGTCCCGAGGTGTACGCCGACCAACTCGTCAATGCGAAACCCGACTTTGGTGTTAGTGCCTTAGTCACTTTCAATGTCACCGACGATGTTGCCACTGGGCTTTGGCCAGTAAAGGCCGCTCTCGGTTTCTATATCGGCGGCATGGGCGCCAAGGGCCAGAACTATCACACGAAGTTGATGGCACGTATGGGCTTTGAAGAAGAGGCCTACAAGATTCAAGACCTGTTCTTTGAAGGAAAGCGCGACGAAGCTATTGCTGCCGTTCCCGACGACTTCGCCGACGAAATCTCATTGGTTGGTCCTGCATCGAGGATCAAAGAACGACTTGAGCATTGGCGCAACTCGCCCGTGACAGAACTGCTCATCTCCGCTCGCAGTCCCGAGACGCTTCGTCAAGCAGCAGATCTCATTAAGGGATAAATCTCGCGCCTTGTGTGCGGTTCTACTTCATCCACCTACACCATCGTTCGGAGTCTTCATGTCCTCGTACAACCTTGGCGATCTCATTCAATTAGTAGCAGCAGCGAACCCTGATCGCCTTGCCGTTGTCGGTGGCGATATTCGTTACACCTTTGGTGAGTTCGACGCCCGCACTAACCAGGTTGCTCAAATGCTTATGTCACTTGGCTGTGAGCCGAACGCGAAGGTTGCGGTGTATGCGTGGAACCGGGCGGAGTGGGCCGAATTGTTGTTCGGCGCGTGCAAGGCACGAGTCGTTCCGATCAATGTGAACTATCGCTATGTCGCTCATGAACTGGAATATCTCTTTGATAATTCCGATAGTGAAGTCGTGATCTTTGAGCGCAGTTTTGCGCCGACCATCAACGAAATTCGATCGAAGCTGACGAAGGTCCGTCACTTCGTTGTTATCGATGACGGAACCGATGAACCAACCCCATGGGCCACAAGCTATGAAGAACTCGTAACGGCGCAGTCGTCGGCAACATTTGAAAATGGTCGATCTGGTGATGATCTGTACTTTCTCTACACCGGCGGCACCACTGGAATGCCCAAAGGTGTGATGTGGCGTCATGAAGACATCTTCTTTGCTGCGCTTTCCAGCGGTGTTGGTATGCCCGCAATCACATCGCCCGAGGAAATCACCACTCGTTCCTTGCCGGCCGAGTTTGCATTACCCAGTTTGATCATTGCTCCCCTTATGCACGGTGCTGCTCAATGGGGAATGTGCAACATGCTCTTTATCGGCGGCCCAGTTGTTCTGTTCACAAACCGCGGGTTCGACCCTCACGATGTTTGGGACCTTGCCGAGCGCGAAAAGTGCATGGGCATCACGCTGGTAGGCGACGCCATGGCAAGACCGCTTGCCGACGCACTTACCGACGGTACGCGTTCTCATGATCTTTCCTGTGTCTTCCGGATCGGTTCGGGCGGTGGCATATTTTCACCAGCAGTGCAGCAGGCACTTAAAGATGCTCTCCCACAAGTTCAAGTTCTTGATTCCTATGGGGCCTCGGAGACTGGTGCCGGAGGAATGTCCGCCGAAGGCGGTGCTCGTCGATTCGTTGTGTCCGAAGAACTCAAAGTTCTCGACGAAAACCTTCAGCCACTTCCTAATGGAAGTGATCAAACCGGTTTGCTTGCTCGCACCGGACACATCCCTCTCGGTTATTATAAGGACGAGGAAAAAACCGCCAAGACCTTTCCAACCGACACCAATGGTCGCCGTTGGTCGGTGCCTGGCGATTCGGCAACTGTTGATGCTGATGGCATCGTCACCTTGCTTGGCCGCGGTTCGCAATGCATCAACACCGGCGGTGAAAAGGTGTACCCCGAAGAAGTTGAGGAAGTGCTTAAGGGTCACCCTGGCGTCTACGACGTTCTTGTTGTTGGTGTGCCCGACGATCGTTGGGGTGAACGAGTCGTGGCAGTAGCGCAGCCTCGTGAGGGAATGACACTTGATCTCGACGATCTCGCGACGCATTGCCGTGAATCGTTGGCCGGCTACAAAGTTCCGAGAGAACTCACTGTGGTCGACAAAGTTCAGCGGTCTCCTTCGGGTAAAGCCGACTACCGATGGGCAAAGGAAATAGCGCTCTCGAAGTAGCAACGAATCTTCGGTCGGAAGTGGTGCGCCCCCGAGTCCTCGGGCAGAATGGCCACTTCCTGCCTACGTCCCCCGGAGAGAGCAGATGAGTTTCAACCTAAGTCTCAGCGCCGATCAGGAATCCATCGCCGAACTTTTCGATGGATTCTTTACAAACGAAGCACCAGCCACGGTGGCTCGTGCTGCGGAACCACTCGGTTTCGATCGAGAGTTATGGGACAAGGTCATCGAACTTGGTGCCCCGGGAATGGGCTCCAATGCCGAGGTTGGCGGCGGTGGTGCAACGTTTAGCGATCTTGTCGTTGTGGCCGAGTCTCTCGGTCGCGCTATTGCCCCTATTCCGTTAGTGGATCATCTCGCTGCGCTTTCAGTAGTGAGCGATGCCGATCTTGTTTCCGGTGAAGCAATCGCCGCGGTCGCTGTTCGCCCCGCCGATGCCGCCGGCATTTGGCGACTTGTTCCTGCTGGTGCAGTTGCCGATGTCATCGTTGGCGTCGACGGTGATGAAACCGTTGCTGTTCGTTCCACTCCGCCGATGGCGGGCCCCCTCAACCATGCGTCTGCTCCTCTTGCGGATCGTTCGGCTCGTGAAGGAATTCGAACCGTTCTTGGCCCCGCTTCACTGTTTGAGGGTGTCATCGATCGTTGGCAAGTGCTTTCCGCATCGGCGCTTACTGGCATCGCCGATGCTGCCCGCATCCTTGGTGTTGCGTACGTGAAGGAGCGCGAGCAATTCGGGGTGCCAATTGGATCGTTCCAATCGGTGCAGCACGGGCTTGCCGACCTCCCTGTTGCTGTCGATGGCAGTCGACTCCTCACTCACAAAGCTGCGTGGGCACTCGAGGCTGGCGTAGGCGGAGTTCTTGATTGGCAGTACAACGACATCAACGATGGTCGCACACTCGCGACGATGGCGTTTCTGTTCGCTGCTGATTCAGCGCTTATGGCAACTGATCGAAGTCTTCATTACCACGGCGGTTACGGGTTCGCCGAGGAATACGACATTCAGATGTATTACCGACGTGCCCGCGGTTGGTCGTTTATTTACGAGGACCCAAGCAAGGTCTGTCTCGATCTCGCTGATCGACTTTTCGGAAAGGCCGGTGGCTGAAATGGATTTCTCACTTTCACCTGAGGTCCTCGAATTCCGCGACGAGATGCGTTCGATCATCGGCGAATTCGTTACTCCCGATGTTATTGATCTCATGCACACTTCTGGTGTTTTCAACGCCGAGGAACTCAATCTCGAACTTGGTCGACGCGGAATTCTCGAACGAGCAGTTCCTGGTCTCGGCAAAGGCGACCCCATCGAGATGTTCGTCATGTTCAACGAGCTAGAAAAAGCTGGCGCCCCCTACGACGGTATTGCCGTTGCTCTCATGATCGCTGCAGTGGTGAACAAACTCGGAACCGAGGAGCAGAAGGCTCGCATCCTCCCGGGCATCGTCGCCGGCCGTGAACTGGTGTGCATGGGATACAGCGAGCCCGATTATGGATCCGACATCGCTTCGATCAAGACCCGTGCAGTTTGCGACGGAGACGAGTGGACCATCAACGGCGCCAAGATGTGGACCACCATGGCCCAAAAGGCAAAGTGGGTCATCCTTCTGACTCGTACCGACCTCGATGTGCCAAAGCACAAGGGTCTCACGATGTTCATTCTTCCGATGGATACACCAGGCATCACCGTCGACCCTGTGCACACTTTGGGTACCGAAGTCACCAACGCCACCTATTACGACGATGTTCGTGTTGGAGACGAAGCAGTGCTCGGCGAGGTCAACGGAGGCTGGCGCACGATGACCACCGTGCTTGCGTTCGAGCGCGGAGTTATGGGTGGAAGCAACGCCGCGATGCCGCTTCTTCGGCATTTCCACGACTGGGCCGCAGCCAATGGGGTCCTCAACGACTCCATCACACGCGAGCGTCTTGCTCGTTCGATTATCGATATGCAGGTCGCCGCGTTGCTTACGATGCGCTCTGCATGGATTGCTGCCTCGGGTGGTCTTCCTGGTCTTGAAGGATCAATGACCAAAGTCTTCGCCGCCGAGGCCTATCAGCGAGCGTCGGCATGGACCCAAAGTTCTTCGGGACCGGCAGGCTTGCTTCAGTTCCACCAAGAAGGTGCTGCTGGCGATGGCTTTGTTGAATACGACGCCCGTCATTCGCCAGTCGTCACGATCTACGGCGGTACCACCGAGATCAACCGCAACAACATCGCCGAGCGCCATCTCGGCCTTCCAAAATCACGTTAATCAGACCGAGCAGCCCCCACGTGAGGGCGGTGACCAGTGGGTGGTTCCGGGTTGCGTTCCCTTTCCCCCTGTTATGCTGAGAAAAATCACTGACGCCCTCGGGGCGTTCGTCAAGGGGGGAATCGTTGTGAACAACGATCGATATATCGTCATTTCGGCCGATTGTCACGCCGGGGGAGATATCCCCGATTACCGACCGTATCTCGAGTCGGAGTGGCACGAGGATTTCGATTCCTGGGCCTCGAGTTACGAGAATCCGCATGAGGATCTTCGTGGCGACCTTGGGCCACGTAACTGGGATTCGGCCCGCCGACTTCGTGATCTCGAAGCCGATGGACAGGCCGCCGAAATTATTTACCCCAACACGATTCCGCCCTTCTATCCGAAGTCGTCACTTACCGCGCAGCCACCGTCATTGACCACCGCCGACGCTGACCGCCGATGGGCCGGACTTCAAGCCCACAATCGTTGGCTCGTCGATTTTTGCAACGATGTTCCTGGTCGCCGTGCTGGTGTGGTGCAGATCAATCTTTACGATCCTGAAGCATCGGCCGCCGAAATTTATTGGGCCCGCGAAAACGGACTTCGTGGCGGTGTTCTTCTTCCGGGAACTCCTCCGGGAATCGGACTTCCCGAGTTGCACGATGTTTGTTACGAGCCCATTTGGAAAGCTGCCGACGAATGCGGCATGCCAATGAATCATCACACCGGATCTGCTGCACCGCCGGCCGATGGTTCACCAGAAGGCATGGTGACATTTCTTCTCGAGGTATCGTGGTACGCGCATCGCGCCCTGTACCAACTCATGATCGGCGGCGCACTCGAACGGCATCCCAACTTGCAGTTGGTGTTCACTGAGCAGGGAACGGCCTGGATTCCCGACGAACTTGCCCGACTCGATTACTTCTTTGGTCGAATGATGGGATCAAGCGGTTCTCAAGAGGAAGCGTGGGGTGCTGAAGTCGTCGGCAAACTTTCTCTGAAACCCAGTGAGTATTGGGCTCGTCAGTGCCATGTGGGCGCCAGCTTTATGCGCCCCGCCGAACTTCCTGCCCGTCACGTTGTCGGCATTGATCGCATTATGTGGGGAAGCGATTATCCGCATCGTGAATCAAGTTCGCCGTATTCGCGTGAAGCAATAGCTCTGGCATTTGCCGGTGTCCCACGAGATGAAGTTGAACAAATGCTTTCGCTCAATGCCGCGAAACTTTATGGATTCGATCTTGAACAGTTGCGACCAATTGCTGATCGCATTGGACCAAAGGTCGAAGAAGTTTTTGCCGGACTTGCGCCACGTTCGGTTCCGGCCGACGCCAACATGTGTCCCGCATTCGCTGGGTACGAATTCGCCACCGACTGATTCCAGGAGACAGACATGCAACTATCAGATTTCGCAGACAACGATCCTTATCTCATCGTCGCCGCCGACAGTCATGCCGGATTGCCGACCGAACAGTATCGGCACTATCTGGAAAAGAAATATCACGAACAACTTGATGGGTTCCTCTTGGAACAACAAGAACTCATTGAGGCTTCGACGCGCTTAGGTGTTCGCGATGACAAGTACGCCAAGAAGTGGTTTGAATTGCACGAGGAAGAACTTGTTGCTGGTTGGGATGGCATCAAGCGCGATCAGACCCTCAATAGTGATGGCGTCGCTGGAGAAGTCATTTATCCCGATGCCGATGCGGTCGAGAGTCGTACCGCCGTTCCGTTTGGTGCCGGTCTCGGATTATCGGGCGATCTCGATCCCGAACTAGGACTCGCTGGCGCCAAAGCCCATAACCGTTGGTTGGCCGACCTTTGTTCGGTGAGCCCCGAGCGTCGTCGCGGTGCCGCACTTGTGCCCATTACCGGATCGGTCTCCGATGCCCTTGCCGAAATAACTTGGGCAAAAGAACACGGCCTTGGTGCGATCATGATCCCGGCCCGTTGGTGCAACAAGACGCCGTATCACGATCGTCGTTACGACCCCATCTGGGCGCTTTGCGAAGAGTACGACATGCCGATCGTTACCCACTCGGGTTCGGCGCCTCGTGAGGAGTACGGCGATAATCTTGGTATTTACATCACCGAAGTCACCTGGTGGCCGGCCCGTCCGATGTGGTTCATGCTTTGGTCAGGTGTTTTCGAGCGCTATCCGAAACTTAAGTTTTGCACCACAGAAGGCGGCTGCTGGTGGCTGCCGCAACTTTTGTGGTTCTGGGATCGCCTGTGGATGGGTCAGAAGGGATCGGAGAAACTCGGCGCAGGTGCATTCTCGGGCAAAGTCGAAATGCGTCCTAGCGAGTACATCGATCGCAACTGTTTCACCGGTCTTGCCAACGTGAAGCGTCGCGAACTTGGGCAGCGTTACGAAATTGGTATTCAGAACATGTTGTGGGGAACTGACTTTCCACATCCTGAAGGAACGTGGCCAAACACCAACGAATGGTTGAAGAAGACCTTCTACGACATCCCCATCGATGAAACTCGGGTCATGCTCGGGCTCAGTGCAGGAGAGACATTCGGCTTCGATCTCGATGCGCTCCGAAAGATCTCCGAAAAAATCGGCCCAACTCCAACTGATCTTGGTCAGATTGGCGACGGACGTACTGCGCAGGATCTCGTGGATCGATGGGCGCCCGTGAAAGAGGTGGGTCGTCATTGGCTCACCGATAACGATTTCGCGCTTATCCCGCAGTAGGAGTTCGTGTACTGACCGAAGAAGAAGTGTCCTACGAGGGGATCGAAACACCTTGGCGGCGCAACCCCGCCGAGTTGTTTCGATCCCCCTACGGGATGGTCCTCGCTGTCCAGCTGATAATTCGCTGATGCGATGAGTGAACCGCTTTTCTCAACAGCGCTCACCTGTCTCGCCTACATTCGATCTATGACTGACACCATCTGGGACTCCGCTGATCTGAATCGACCGGTGTACGCCGCCGACCTTCTCATTCACGCAATGACTCGCGATCCCGATAAGCCGGCGGTCAACATCATTGGTCAACGCGAAATGACAGCGCGTGAAATGAGCGAAATGGTGAGTCGCTATTCGCAAGCGCTTGCGTCAAAGGGACTCACGCAAGGAACACAGGTGTCGGTTCTTGCGCTGAACCGTCCTGAGGTGTTGTTCAATATGGCGGCGAACCAGATCAACGGCACTCGTTCAACTCCGCTGCATCCAATGGGTTCACTTGACGATCAGGCGTATGTGCTTGACGATTGCGGTGCACAAGCGCTCGTGTTTGATCCCGACAACTTCACTGAGCGTGCGCGCGAACTCGCCGAACGAGTACCAGGGATCAAGCATTTCCTTGCTCTTAGTCCTACCGAATTTGGTGAAGACCTCAACGCATTGGCAATGACCTTCGAATCCAAGCCCCTTATTGCCCCCAAGGTGAACGCTGAGGATCTTGCCGGAATTGCCTATTCAGGCGGAACTACTGGTAAGCCCAAGGGGATCATGAGTTCGTATCGCAGTTCTGCGGCCATGACCCAGATCCAGATGTCCGAATGGGAATGGCCAAACGAAGTGCGATTCCTTATTTGCACCCCACTGTCACATGCTGGTGCCGCGTTTTTCACACCAACGTTATTGAAGGGTGGTTCGCTCACTGTGCTTCCGGGATTCGACCCGGAGAAGTTCATGCAAACGGTGCAGGATCATCGCATCACCGCAACGATGCTTGTGCCAACAATGATTTACGTGTTGCTCGATCATCCAAAGTTTGATCAGTACGACCTTTCAAGTCTGCAAACAATTTTTTACGGAGCCTCGGCGATTTCGCCAACAAGACTTTCTGAAGCAATCCGCTGTATGGGCCCGATCTTTTTCCAGTTCTATGGGCAAGCGGAATGTCCGATGACAATCACTGTTCTTCGCAAGGGCGATCACGACCCTGACAACCTCGAACGCCTTGCCAGCTGTGGCCGTCCGGTCCCGTGGTTGCACGTTGCCTTGCTCGATGACGATGGCAACCCTGTACCGCATGGGGAGCCGGGTGAAATTTGTGTTCGTGGCCCACTGAACATGCTTGGTTACCTAGGCAAGCCCGAGCAGACGGCCGAGGCGTTTGCTCATGGGTGGTTGCATACTGGCGATGTTGCACGTGCCGACGATGAAGGATTCCTCTACATCGTCGACCGTAAAAAAGACATGATCATCACCGGAGGATTCAACGTCTATCCCCGTGAAGTTGAAGATGTCATTTCTACCCATCCAGGTGTGTCGGCGGTGGCGGTCATTGGGGTTCCCGATGAGCGCTGGGGCGAATCGGTGAAGGCAGTGGTAGTGCCTCGCCCTGGCGTGGAACTCGACCCCGAGGAATTGATTGCTTTGGTGAAGGAAGCCAAGGGCTCGGTGCAGGCACCGAAAAGCATCGACTTTGTTGATGCCATTCCGCTGAGTGCTCTTGGAAAGCCTGACAAAAAGGCGCTTCGCTCTCGCTACTGGGGTGAGGGCGGTCGGCAGGTGAACTAGCCGGTCTGCTTCCAAAAGTTATTGACTGAGGAAACTTTCTCTTGACCAGTCAAGGGACTATGGTCACACCACTGTGTCGGGCGTCATGTGATCCAATCCGGGTCACTAGAGTCGCGCCAGTCACACCAATTCCATCGTGGTTCGAGGTCTCAACGCTGAGACAAGGGGAAACTGAGTGCAGACCTTCTTGCAGTACACCATCCTTGGCCTTGCGGTCGGTGGCTCGTACTTCATTGCCGCCTCAGGATTGGTGGTTACCTACACGACCTCTGGCATCTTCAATTTTGCGCAAGGCGCAATCGCCATGTTGGCGGTCTTCACCTATTGGCAGTTTCGTTGGGGTTGGTCATGGCCGGCGCCACTTGCACTTTTTATGGTGCTGATAATCCTCGCCCCGCTGCTTGGCGCGACTCTGTATCAAGTCGTCATGAAGAACCTTCGGGGAACTTCTGAAGTCACCAAGATCATCGTCTCAATCGGCGTGATGCTGGGTTTCCTTTCACTGGCAACCTGGATTTGGAACCCCACCTCAAGCACGCCTCGCCAATTCCAAAAGTTTTTCGGACCAAAGGCCAGCGTCACCATTGGTGGCGTCAACGTGCCTTGGCATTACATCATTGCGTTCGTTGTAGCGATCGCTATCGCCGGCGGAATCCGTTTCTTGTTTGTTCGCACTCGTTCTGGTGTCGCCATGCGAGCGGTGGTCGATGATCCCGATCTTTTGCAACTCAATGGCGGTCGACCAGAGCGATTGGCCATGATCTCTTGGGCTGGTGGCGCTTTCCTGGCGGCGCTTGCCGGCATCTTGATCCAGCCGATGATCGGCTCGGCCATGAGCGCGTCGCAACTCACATTGTTGGTTATCGACGCGTTTGCGGCGGCAATGTTTGGTCGCCTTCGTAGCCTTCCGCGTACCTTTGTTGGTGCACTCATCATCGGTCTGAGCACTACCTATGTGATCGCCTATTTCCCCAGTTCGTGGACTTGGTCGAGTTCGTTCCGCAACTCGTTGCCCATGATCTTTTTGTTCATCGTGTTGCTCATCCTCCCGCAGGATCGCCTTAGAGGCACCACCATCTTGCGCACTCGTGAGCGTTTCCGAATGCCAGCAAAGCGCACGGCCTGGATCGCTGCACTTGTCATGGTCGTCCTTGCCTTCGCCCTCAAGGTGATCATGGCGCCAACAGCTATCAACACCGTGACATTCGGTCTCACAATGGCGCTTGTCGCATTGTCTCTCGTGTTGCTCACTGGTTTGGCGGGCGAAATCAATCTGGCCGCTCTTTCCTTCGGCGCCATCGGCACAATTGCGGTGTACCACTTCGGGATCACCGGCAGCGGAAGCGAGGCCCGCACAACTCTGTGGGGAATCCTTCTTGCCTCGCTGGTTGCCGGGCTTGTGGGAGCACTTATTGCGTTGCCCGCCCTTCGGCTTCGTGGTCTCTACCTGGCCTTAGCAACAATGGCCTTTGGTGTCTTTGTTTCGCGCTTTGTTCTTTCTGAACGAAACGAACGTGAGATCTTTGGTTGGAAGTTCACCATCTTCCCGGCAGGGCAACTCGGTATTCCCCGACCAAAGATTGGGCCAATCGATTTCAAGTCCAACAATCAATTCTTCATGCTCTGCGTGGTGTTGTTTGTACTCATTGCCGTTGCCCTTGTGTATCTCCGCCATAGCGGTTACGGCCGCCGTCTTGCGGCCATGAAAGACAGTCCCGCAGCATGTGCCACTTTGGGCATGAGCGTGGTTCGTCTCAAGCTGTCGGTGTTCATGATGTCGGCAGCTATCGCCGGACTTGGCGGCATCATGATGTCGGCGCAAATCGGCACGGTAAACGGCGATCGATTCGACATTTTCCTTAGCCTGGCGCTGCTGATGCTCACCGTTGTCGGCGGTATCGGCTACATGTCAGGCGCACTCTTTGCTGGCATCTTGTCTGGTGTTGCATTTGTGGCCATGACCAACACGCTTACCAAACTTGGCACCGACTATGTCAGCATCCAAGTCATTTTCGGATTCTTAATTAGTGCTGTCACCGTGTTGCCGGCCACTATCGGAATCACCATGGGCAAGAGCCCCAGCGGAGCGGTCAACGACATAGTTGAAGGTTTCAGCCAGCTTAAAGATGCAAAACCATTGCTCTACACAATGATTGGCCTAGAGGTAGTTATTTACGGCCTTACCGCTGTAGGGGTTATCACCAATTGGTGGTTTGTCATCCTTACGGGGGTTGTTCTTTTCATACTTCCTGCCGTTGGCGGAAAGATCTACGGCGGTTACATGATGAAGAAATTCGGCATACCGCCGCCTACCCCGCCTGAACTCATTGGCATGGATCGTCCTTATACCAATGAAGATCTTGAGGCTATGGATCACGCGCTTGGACTCGATGGCGTTGTGCTTCCTTCTCCCGGAAAGGAGTCAGTCGGTGCCACTTCTTGAAACTCTCGATGTGAAAGTTCGCTTCGGCGGAAACGTCGCCCTCGAAGCTGTCTCAATAACGGTTGAAGAAGCATCAGTGACGGGGCTCATTGGTCCTAATGGTGCGGGCAAGACCACACTGTTCAACGTAATCACCGGCCTTCAGAGTCTTTCTGGCGGGAAAGTGTTCTTGAACGGAAAAGAGGTCAGCAAAGAGCCTCCTCATAAGCGCACTCGCATGGGCCTGGCCCGTACGTTCCAACGGCTCGAACTTTTCACCTCGCTTTCCGTCCGTGAAAATGTGCTGGTTGCCGGTGAAATTCGCAACCGATGGGGACTCCGTACGCCGAAGATGAATGCCAAGGCCGAAGCCGAGCGGATCATTGATCTCGTGGGACTGCGTGAAGTCGCCGATCGAGAAGTTGGCTTAATCCCTACCGGCCAGGCTCGCGTTGTTGAACTCGCAAGAGCGCTCATGATCCAGCCCACCGTGTTGCTTCTTGACGAACCGGCATCGGGCCAGACCGAAGACGAAACCGAGCAATTCGGTCAGTTGCTGAAGGACCTTGCTCGCAACGATGGACTGGGTATTTGTCTGGTCGAACATGACATGTCGCTCGTCATGAAAGTATGCGAAACCATTCATGTTCTTGATTTCGGGCGCGTCATTTCCAGCGGTCCCGCCGAGCAAGTTCGCAACGACCCTGCGGTGATCGATGCCTACCTCGGAACCGTGGAGAGTGCGTTATGAGCCAACCCTCGTTTCACGAAGATCATGGCGTGCTCGCCGATGCGCCGTTACTCGAACTTGTCGATGTGCACGCCGCCTACGGCACCATCGAAGTGCTGCACGGAATCAATCTTTCGGTGCCGCAAGGTTCAGTCGTAGCGTTACTTGGCCCCAATGGTGCCGGTAAGTCCACCATCTTGAAAGTGGTTTCGGGGCTGTTGCCGCCATCCTCGGGCGAGGTTCGTATTGCCGGTCGAACGGTCAACGGAGCATCGGCCGATCAACTTGCTCGTCTTGGTTTGTGCACCATCCCCGAAGGCCGCGGCGTGTTTCCGAACCTCACGGTTCGCGAAAATCTTTGGATGGCAACAATGGCGGGCGTTTCGCTTGCCGAGGTTGAAGAAATCACGTATGCCCGTTTTCCTCATCTTGGTGAACGTCGCAAGCAGTTGGCCGGCACGTTGTCCGGTGGTGAGCAACAAATGCTTTCCATGGCCCGCGCTCTGTCGGTGAATCCTTCAATACTTCTCCTCGACGAATTGTCGATGGGTCTGGCCCCGCTTATCGTGGCCAACCTCTACGAGATCGTGGCTCAGGTCTCTCAAGAGGGTGTGTCGATCCTGGTGTCCGAGCAATTTGCTCGAACAGTTCTGGGCATTGCCCAGTTCGCCGCGATCGTGCTTCACGGAAAGGTCACCCATGTGGGTACCCCCGCCGAGCTCGAAGATGAATTGTCCGCTGCCTACCTTGGCTCCTAAGACCGGAGAAAAATGGAAACCACCGATCGCATCGAGCAGTTCAAAACTGATGTGAATGAAATGAACCTGAAGACCGGAAGCGCTAGTCGAGATCGCACGTTCCAGACCATTGGTCTGCTGCTGATGATCGTGGGCGTTGTCGGAGCATTTGTTGTGTACATATCTTCCGGCAATCTCGACGATCCCCGCGATGTCACTTCGCAGGTTTCCTTCACTGTCGCATTCCTCGCACTTACGGTGTTTGGCGCGGCAATCTTCTTGCGTTACTCCCTCGCCAACTTTTTGCGCATGTGGCTCCTGCGCCAAATGTTCGAGGGTCAGTCCAATACGGATCGTCTCGTCGACGCTCTCAAGCGCTAATGGGAACGATCGCAATCACCGGTGCTGCATCGGGCATCGGTGCGGCCACCGTTACCCGTTTACGTGCCGATGGGCACACCGTCATTGGCATTGATCTTGGGGGGAGCGACATTGACGCCGACCTTGGAACACCCGAAGGTCGGAAGAAGGCCATTGCCGAGATCAGCGAACGTAGCGGCGGCGTCCTCAATGGGCTTGTGCCTTGCGCTGGCATCTCCGGCCTGCCCGGCCGTCCGGCCTCTCTTCTCATTTCGGTGAACTTCTTTGGAACCACCGAGTTGATGAAGGGATTGCGACCACTTCTTTTTGCTGGCGCGCCATCGGCCGCTATCGCAATTAGTTCAAATTCCACAACCTGTCAGCCCGGATACTCGATGGACCTTGTGAATGCCTGTCTGTCAGAAGACGAAGGTGCTGCTCGCATTGTTGGCGATCAGGGCGATTCCATTAACGCCTACCCGGCCACGAAGAATGCTTTGGCCAAATGGGTGCGGCGCAATGCCATCACCGCTGAATGGGCAGGTGCAGGCATCACGCTGAACGCCATTGCCCCCGGCATGATCGCCACCCCAATGGTGCAAGAGGGTTACGACGATCCTGTTATTCGTGCCGGGATGGAAGCATTTGCTGCTTCTATACCGCTTGGTGGCGCCGGTGCCCCAGAACAGATTGCTGGTCTGCTGGCATTTCTTCTCGGTCCTGATGCGCGGTTCTTCTGCGGTTCGGTGATCTTCTGTGACGGAGGCACTGATGCCACGTTCCGCACCAACGATTGGCCCGCTCTCTGGAATCCAGGCGCGTAAAACTTTGAGTTGTTGAGCGGTCGTTGTGATCGCTCAACAACCAGATTCTTTTACATTCCGCTGAAGACGCCTCGCATGTTGGCGAGCCATGCGCCGACATCGCTATTGCGTTTTGCTGAAGTTCCGGCTTCTCGCTCCGAGGCATAGGTAATGAAACTCTCGGTGGCAAGTGAATCGAGCAGCGCAACTGCTACCTGTTCACTGGTGGAGGCGGTGGTTGGATCTGTGGGGAACGGTGGATTGTTGCCGGGCTTCTCGGCGGTGAACTCGGAAAGTGTTGTGCCGGGTACAAACAGATGAGCTCGAACGTTGGTGTTGCCCAGTTCGAGATACAAACCTTCGGTGAACATTTCGAGAGCGGCTTTTGATGCTGAATACGCACTCACTCCGAAGGCCACCATATGCACGCCCATCGAGGACACATTCACAATGTCACCAGAGTTTCGTTCAAGCATTTGGGGAAGAATCTCAATGGTGAGTCGTGCCGGCGAGAAGTAATTCATACGCATGACGCCTTCAATGTCTTCGGGTGTCATTTGATCGGTGCGCTTGCGTTTCGGGACGCCGGCGTTATTAATAAGCGCATCGATGCGGCCGTCGAGAGCATCGGTGAGCCGCTTTGCTAGAGGACCGATTCCGTCAAGATCGTTGAGGTCGGCAACTTCCAGAACTGACTCTGGGGTGTGGGAGCGGCATTGTTCAAGAACCTCGGCCAGTCGATCGGCTCGGCGGGCCACGAGCGCCACTCGCGCGCCTCGACGAGATGCCTCTAGAGCAACCGCTGCGCCGATGCCTGAAGACGCGCCAGTAACGACAATGTTGCGACCAGTGAGGTTTGTCATTTAGTTGCTGCCGTATCGCTTTTCGAAGGCGTCGCGAATGCCGTCACGCCAACTGACCTTGCAGGGACCTGCGAGGGCAAGACGCTTGGTGTTATCGATGACAGAGCCGCGAAGCGTGCCCGGCTGTTCGACCGCGTTCACGACAGCATCGATGCCCGCAAGTTCACCGATGTACGCACACCATTCTTGAACGCTTACTGGTTCGTCACCACCCCAGTTGACGATGGTGGGGTGAGTTGCGGAAGCGCCGTCGAGCAAACCTTCGGTCTGTGCGGTGATGTCATCGGTATGGATAGGCATGTACATGCATGGATCCCAGCGCGTGGTGACAGGATTGCCGGCCATGAGGGTGTCCATCTGCATAATGGGAAGGCCGCCAGTTCCATCGGGACCATACGAGGCGTTCATCCGAGCAATGGTGATAGGAAGATCAAAAAGTCGGGCACACGTACGAGCGACGGCCTCTTGTGAAATCTTCGACATCGAATAACTAGGTGCATGCGCCGCGTTGACATCACCAAGCGGATCGGACTCGTGGAAGAGGTGCCAAGGATCGCCATCGGCAGGCGGCTTGTACACCGAATGGGTCGACATCACGAGGGCGGCTTTCGAATTGCGGCAGTGATGAAGAAGTAAGCCGGTTCCTTCGGCGTTGGCGCGAATCGCATAGTCGTAGTCGAGGCCAGCGACCTGAACCACGGCGAGATGCAACACGTAGGTGAAGTCGGTGGGGAGTTCGCTGAAGTCAGGATCTCCAAGGTCGATCGAAAGCGTTTTCACTCCAACCTCTTCAACTTGTTTCCGAGTAGCAGGATCACCAAAGCGCGCGATTCCCCACACTTCATTCTCCTGGGCGAGATCGCGAGCCATAGGAAATGCAATTTGCCCGGCGGGACCGGTAATGAGGATCTTCTCATCGCTCAGCATGAATCAGCCTTTAAACAAATCGGGGAAGTAACTCGCGGCCATTTCTCGGAAACCTTCTCGCCAATCGACGGTGGGGGACCAGCCAAGACCAAGCAACTTCGACGGATCAACCGGATTCGGGGGAATGCACTGTTCGCTCACGACGAGAGGAATCTCGACGCCAGTGAGTTTTGTGAGTTCCGCTGTCCAGTCTTCGATGCTAACGAGTTCTGGTGCGCACCAGTTGTAAATGGGGGGTGGAACATCGGCGACATCGAGAAGATAAGGAAGCGATCCGAGGATGTCGCGATCGTGAAGGAAGCAATGCGTATTCGGCGCATCGGCACTAATAGTGGTGGGAATACCCATCTGGGCAAGCGTCACCATCATTTGTGGCCAACCATGACCAGGTCCGTACGGAACATCGAGACGAGCAATCACAGCAGGAACACCGAAACGCTTCGATGCGTATTTCACTGCTGATTCCGCCGCGATCTTCGAAATTGAGTAGGTGGCCATGAACCCCATGGCACGGTGGTTGTCGCCAAGGTCGTCAGTTTCAACGTGGCCGACATGACCGTTGGGTTCGTACACAGCACACGATGAGCAATGGAAGAACGCCTTGACACCCTTGACGCGCTCGATAAGCAAGGCAACGCCTTCAGCGTTGGCCGCCAAGTCCCGATCGAAGTTGTTCGATTTTGCTACGGCCATGTTGATGACGTAGTCGAGCCCATCGGGAATCTCGTCGAATGAACCAGTTTCAAGATCGATAGCAACAGCGATGATGCCATCGGCCTCAACCTTTGCCCGTGAATCCGCATCGGCGAAACGAGAGGTTCCATACACGGTGTTGCCTGCGGCAACCAGGTTTCTCGATAGCGGGCCAGCAACCTGACCAGTGACGCCGGTGAGCAGGATCTTGGCTCCTGTAAGCGGTGCGGGCGTCATCAGATTTGGTCCGTGAAATCGTCGGTACCGAAATTGGTTTGTTGGAACGGGCTCGTCCATACGTGAGTGGCCAGACCACTTTCATTAATGACGTTGGCGATCTGTCCGTAACCCTTTTCCCAACCGAGTTCCGCATCGTGTTCAAGGAAATGAAGTTGGAGAAAGCGACGAGGACCGGCAGCGGGACGAACAACATCGGCAGGGGCATCATCAGCCAGAGGAATGACGGTGCCGCTGCCCACAATGTCGGGACCCCATTCGGTGGTCATTGCGTTCGTTAACCAATTGGTCTTGAACCAATCTTCGAATTTTTCATGGGTGACGCCTTCGTTGAGATCGCCGGCGACCACAACGAGGCCCGGGTAGCCATGGTCAAGAGCAAGATCGATTGTGCAACCGGCAGGCTCGCGTTGGACGTTCCACTGCATTGCATAGAGAAGGGTGTGAATGTGGTTGCGCTCGGCAAACATGCGGCCCTGTTTGTGCAGCATGTTGACATTGTCGACATTCCAACGGTTGGTTTCCACGTCGGTGTCTTTGAGCCACCAATAGACAGCCAAGAACGAACCTGTGTCCGGGTTCGGCGTCACGTCATTGGGAGCCTGGGAACGAAGGTTCTTGAGGCGCTTGGTGGCAACAAATCGATCACCGGCGAAAACATTCGGGCCGACGAGGCAGCCGGAATAGAAGTGATCGTGTTCATACCAACGGTTGTAGGCAACCTCATGACCGGCATGAGGTTCAACCATCGTGAATAGGAACGTCCCAACCTTGATCGGATAGTCCTTCGCTGCTTCAGCCACGCTTCCCCCTAGGAAGGTCTTCGGAGCGATCAGGTTAGTCCTCGAGGATTCATTCATTTTCAGGACGCGCGCACGTGTGGGGGGAGGGGGGCTCACCCAAAGTCGAGCGGGGGACTCCTACACTGTCCAAAGGGCTCGGGGCGGAGTCGGTTTCTTTGTTGTGCGCCCAAACGCTCCCCGTACCTCGAGCGGACTCGATCCGCAGGAAAATCCGCCCCCGGCGGGCGCAAACGATGGCACTGGTCCTTCGGTTGGGTACATGCCCGCACTTGACGGGCTCCGTGCCCTCGCCGTTGTCGCCGTGGTGTTGTACCACGGGGAGGTTGGTGGCATCCCGGGCGGGTTCCTTGGCGTCGAAATCTTTTTCGTTATCAGTGGCTATCTCATTACCGCGCTGCTTCTTTCTGAACGTCAACGCACTGGCAGCACTGCGTACGTTGCATTTTGGATTCGTCGCGCCAAACGGTTACTTCCAGCGTTGTTCGCTCTCATCGCAGTGGTAGGCACAGTCTGGGTAGTGTTCCATCAACGCGAAGTGGCCCAGCTGCGCGGCGATATGGTTGGCGCACTTACCTATGTGACGAACTGGTATCAGATCATTGTTAAGCAGTCATATTTTGAAGCCATTGGTCGGCCGTCACCGCTTCGCCACTTGTGGTCTCTTGCCGTTGAGGAGCAGTTCTACATTATGTGGCCGGTCGTACTTGCTGTCATTTTCAAAGTGACACGCGCCCGACGCAACCAAATGATTTTGGTGACACTGGGCCTGGCATTGGTATCTGTCGTAGCGGCCATCGTGATGTTCTCACCGGGAACCGATCCTTCCCGGATCTACTACGGAACTGACACGCGGGCATCGGGGGTCTTGCTTGGCGCAGCCTTAGCTATTGCCGTACCGCCATGGCTCATGACCGGCAAAGTTGTTGCTGGTGCGCGTAAAGCGATGACCGCTATTGGCCTTGTTGGTCTTCTCGGCCTCACCTTGATGATCACCCAAGTCAGCGAATTCGATTCGTTTTTGTACCGTGGTGGATTCGCTCTTGTTGATCTGTTGACAATCGCAGTGATTCTTGCCTTGGTGCATCCGTGCCGAACCGTATGGTCTCGATTGTTTGCTCTTGCCCCGCTGCTCTGGGTTGGTCGCCGGTCCTACGGCATTTATCTTTGGCATTGGCCGATTTTTGTTTTGACTCGACCGGGTCTAGATATTCCATTACACGGTTGGCCACTGTTGTCACTGCGACTTGCGCTGACGATGATGATTGCCGAGTTGTCATACCGCTTTGTCGAAATGCCAGTACGCAATGGCGCACTAGGTCGGTGGTGGGTCCGCCGATCACAACCGGGTGGTTTGGTAGCGCCGAGGGCGCGTAAACCGGTTCTGACTGGCACATTTGCCACGCTGCTCATTGTTGGTGCGATCGTGATCGCCCGTCCGCCATCGAGCAATCTTGATGGCGTTGACCTTGCTGGCCTCGTCATCGATTCGATGGGCAACGTGACCGACGAACCGGCATCCTCGTCTCCCTCAGCGCCCAAGGTGTCCTCTCGGAAGTCAACAAGTTCGAGCACCACCATTGCCGGTTCCACAACCTCATCGACAATTGCTGCAACAACGTCATCGGTAACACCCGCAACGTCGGAGCCATCGGAAATCCTGCCAGCAGTCACTCCAATTTTAGGCGCATCAGTGACAGCGATTGGTGACTCTGTGTTGCTGGGTGCGCGTAGCGCCGTTCGGTCCGCGTTACCTGGTCTGGCCATCAATGCTGAAGTGAGCCGCCAATTCAATGTTCTGTCATGGCTTCTACCGACGCTGGCGAATGCCGGAAGTCTGCGTTCTCGGGTAGTGATCAATCTCGGCACCAACGGTCCGCCCACCGATAAGAACCTCAAGGCCGCGTTCGATGCACTTGCTGGTCAGCAACGAGTCGTGATCATGACCATTCGCGCCCCGCGCTCATGGCAAGACGTCACCAACGAACGAATCTGGAATGCTGCGGCAGGACGACCAAATGTTGTGGTCGCCGATTGGTATTCGGTAAGTGAAGGCCATCCCGAGTATTTCGTTTCCGACGGCATTCACCTGTCAACGCCAGGAGCAGAGGCCTTCGCTGCGACAATGGCATCGGCGGTGGGCTAGATCCCGATGCGGTTTAACGTGTGAGGAGCGGGCCCACCTGCGTACCGAATGCTTCAACCTGTTCTGCATAGTCCGTAGCACTGTCGGCGTCGAACTTCACCTGCAACTGGTTCACTTCGGCGGGAGTCTCGGCAAGAAGCGCTTCGGCGATCTGCTCGGGTGAGCCGGAATAACACGGCTGGCGACGTTCGCCCTTGGGGGTGCCGACGTACACGTAGGGAATAACAACGTGGCCAATCGCCATTGGGTCCTGGATTTTACCGAGTTTCTCGCGGGTGGAAAGGAGAAGGTCGAGGCCTTCGCGTGTTGCCGGGCCCTGAGGCAGCCAACCTTCATACGCCGCGGCGCGACGGATCGCTGGCTTGGATGAGCCGCCGATCCAGATGGGAGGGCGTGGTGTTTGAACGGGACGGGGCAACGAACCCATCTCGCCAACATAGGTATGTGAAAGGGCTTCTGCGAAGTCAACGAGATTTGCGTTGGTGAGAGCGCCACGTTCAGAGAAGGGCACACCGAGAACATCGAATTCCGCTTCGACGTGGCCCGCACCAATGCCGGCAATCGCTCGACCGCCAGAAAGATGGTCGAGTGTCTCGAAACTTTTGGCCGCAACTAAGGCATGGCGATACGCAATGACATAGACGTGGCTCAGAAGGGCAACGCGTTCGGTGGCCGACGCCAACCAGCCAAGTGTGGTGAGACAGTCCTGCCACCACAGTCCCATCGCTGCGGCCTTCTCTCGCGGGATGGCGATGTGATCGCAGACCGCAACATAGAAGTAGCCACTTCGGTCGGCAGCCTTCGCGATGTTCAGAAGGTCGGCGGGCGTCGCGTCACCTTCCCACGGGGCGGCATAGAGCGAACTCTGGGATTGAATGGGCAACTGGGTGCCAAAGGCGATGGTTTCGGTGGGGATTTGAATCATGGGTGAAACGATAGTCAGACCAACCGGGGTGGTCGTTCGTTGCCAGGTTCCGGCGGTGTTCTGCGTTATCCCCTACAGCCTTGCCCTCATTGTCACCGGAGGCTTTCCCTCTATTGCTGGTCTCGGTGAAATGAAAAACAAACAGAAATAGTTATAAACCGAGGAATGAGCCGCCGTCACAAACGATGGTTTGTCCGCTTACATAACGTGAATCGGCACCAGCAAGAAACGCGGCGACACCGCCGATGTCTTCGGTGGGATCACCAATGCGACCAAGTGGCGTTCGCGCTTCTATTGAACCGCGCAGTGTTGGAACCTGAGCGAAGGCGCTAGCGAGTGAAGGTGTTTCGGCAACAGGTGCGATGCAATTAACGGTGATGCCCTCGGGACCCCACTCGCGAGCCAAGCTCTTGGCGATTGCCCGTTGTGCTGCTTTTACCGGCGAATACAAAGGAATATTTGCGCTTCCCTCGATGCCAGAAGGCGAGGTGATGAAAATGAGTCGGCCCTGATCGCTTCTCTTCAGATGGCGGTACGCGGCCTGCGCGCACCAGAAACTCGCCCAGGCAGAGGTGTAGGACATTTGAAACCATGCATCTTCGGGAGTTTCCTCTAACCGGCTGGCGACGGCTCCAGCGAACGCGTTGTGAATCATCACATCGAGTCGACCATGCAATTCAATGGTGTCAGCAATACAGGATTCGATCGACGACCGGCTGGTTACATCAGTGACGATGCAGTTTGCCGATCCGCCAAGTTTGCGAATTTCTTCGGCAACGGGTTCGCCGGTTTCTGCACGACGCGCCGCAATAATTACGTTGGCGCCAAGTGATGCAAGTTTGTGAGAAATTCCTTCGCCCACTCCTTGACCAGCGCCGGTCACAATGGCGACACGATTATTCAACACCGCGTTTACATCCACAATCCACCGTCCACGGTGAGAGTTTGGCCGGCGAGGTCACGGGCCGAGGAGGAACAAAGAAACGCAAGGGTTGATGACCACGACGCGCCTGGTCGTGCTGGCAAGGCGATGGAGATAGGTCCGGAGATGGTGGTGTCGACACCAACCTCATCGGGGGAGAGGGCCAGTGCATTCACGGAGATACCTTCCGGCCCCCACTGGCGAGCAAGTGACTTCGCCAAGATGTGCACCCCTTCGGCGGCGGCGGCCCAATGGGCGTAACCGGCACCGCCGGCAAAACCGGTGGTGAAGGTGGTGAGCACAATGGCGCCACCGCTAGGCCCAAATGATGTGCGGGCCTCACTGCACGCCGCGATCGCTTCGTCCATCGTGTGTTGCCAGGCCTGATCGAATTGGTCATCGCTAAGTTCGTCAAAGGGCACTGCGGTCATCGCTGACCGATCCCATGGGGCAAAGACCATGGCGTCGATGGTGTCCGGACCATGGCCACCTTCTATCAACAAGGCCCCGGAGGAGAGAAGGGCGGTGCGAACATCGGCAGCGAGCGGACTCGTGCCCACAACTCTGGCTCGGATGAGTTCAGATTTTGGGGAATCCATGGCGGCGTCACCTCGTGTCGATCGCTCGGAGCCAGCGGCTCTTTGGGTACTAGTGAAACATCTCTGCCCGGTTTGTGTGACCTCCATCACTCAGGGCTACTCTCAGACCTTATGGAGATCGGATACTCACCAGAACAGGAAGCCCTGCGCACAGAGCTTCGCGACTATTACACCAACCTTCTTGATGATGCGACGGTTGAAGCCCTCTCGCAAAGTCACGGTATTGGTCAGGCCACCAAGGACGTCTGGAAACAGATGTGTTCCGATGGTTGGGCCGGTGTCGGTTGGCCCAAGGAATACGGAGGTCAGGCTCGCGGCCCGATCGATCAGTTCGTGTTCTTCGACGAGTCAATGCGCGCTGGTGCTCCGGTGCCAATGCTTACGTTGAACACCGTTGGCCCCACCATCATGAACTACGGCACCGATTGGCAGAAAGAATTTTTCCTTCCGCCCATCCTCGCCGGCGATATTCACTTCTGTATTGGTTACTCCGAGCCCCAGGCCGGAACCGACCTTGCCGCGCTGCAAACTCGCGCCGTTCGCGATGGCGATGAGTACATCATCAATGGTCAGAAGATGTGGACCTCTCTTGCGGGCGGCGCCGACTACTGCTGGCTTGCCGCTCGCACCGACCCCGACGCCAAGAAGCACAAGGGCATCTCGGTGATCATCGTCCCCATGGACACGCCCGGCATCACCATTCAGCCACTGCATCTGATGGGCGAACACGACATCAACGCCACGTTCTTCGACGATGTGCGCGTCCCGGCGAAGTTCCTTGTCGGTGAAGAAAACGGCGGTTGGGGACTCATCACCAATCAGCTCAATCATGAGCGCGTCACGCTGTGTTCCAGTGGCATGCCGGAGCGCATGCTCACCAATGTTCGTAAGTGGGCACAGGACACCAATCTTCCTGATGGTCGCCGTGTGATCGATCAGGAATGGGTGCAACTCAATCTCGCCAAGGTGCACGCCAAGCTTGAATATTTGCGCCTTGCCAACTGGAAGGTTGCGTGGTCAGCAAGTACCAAGAAGTTGGATCCCGCAGACGCTTCAAGCGTGAAGGTTTTCGGCACCGAGTTCTATCTCGATGCGTATCAGTTGCTTATGGAGGTACTCGGACCACGTTCGTACCTCGATGCTGGTGCCCCCGAAGCCATCCTTCGTAGTCAACTCGAGGCCGGTATTCGCGGCACGATCATCCTCACATTCGGTGGCGGAACCAACGAGCTTCAGCGCGATCTCATCGCCATGTTCGGTCTTGGTTTCCCCCGTTCGGCTCGCTGAGCAGAAAGTACGAGAATCATGGATTTTTCATTCTCATCAGATCAAGAAGAACTGCGCGGTCTTGCCAATCGGGTACTCACCGACCGTTGCACGATGGAACACCTCAAAGAGATCGAGGACGGCGAAGGCGTCGACCTCGCCCTGTGGCGTGAACTCGCCGACCTCGGAATTGTCGGCATCGGCATTCCAGAATCCGAAGGTGGTGGTGGTCTTGGTTTCGCCGAGGTCGCCATTGTTCTCGAAGAGGTTGGCCGCACGGTTGCTCAGGTCCCCGCCCTTCCCGTTATGGGCATGGCCGCTCCGTTCCTTGCCGAACATGCGCCGCAGCACCTTGCCGGTCTTGCCTCCGGCGAACGCATCATCACTGTTGCACTGCACGAGTTGGTCGGCGATGTTCATACGCCCTATCTCGAATCCACAGGTGCAGCACTTAACGGTGTAAAGACCAACGTTCCATTCGGGACCGTTGCCGATGGCTTTATCGTCTCTGCTGCTGACGGCATCTACTACGTCGACGCCAAGGCAAGTGGGGTCACAGTCGAGCGTCAGAACGCAACTGACCGCATCCCCGACGCCAAGGTCACTTTTAGTGGTGTTGCCGCCGAGAAGATTGCTGGTCTCGATTCGCTCGATCATCTGATCGAATACGGCCAGGCCTCGCAGTCGCTCATCATGTCAGGCGTTACCGCAAAAGCTGTCGAAATCATGGCCGTATACGTCAAGGAACGTGTGCAGTTCGATCGTCAGATCGCCACATTCCAGGCCGTCGCGCAGCGTGCCGCCGATTGCCGTATCGATTCTGATGCGATCAAGCTCACCGCATGGGGCGCCGCCATGCGTTTGAATGACGGACTTCCGGCTGGCGAACAGGCCGCATCAGCGAAATACTGGGCCTCTGAGGGTGGCGCACGTGTTGTGCGTGGATGCGTGCATCTTCACGGTGGCGTCGGTGTCGATCGCGACTATCCGTTACACCGTTATTACCTTTGGGCCAAGAAGCAGGAACTGTTCCTCGGTGGCACCACACAGAGCTTGCTGCACCTCGGTAAACTGCTCGCCGACACGCCCGTCTGAGCAACTTCACTAGGCAACACCTGAACTGAACAATGAAGGCCCGGGCGGATGCCCGGGCCTTCATTGTTTTCTAAAGCGTGAAGATGACTACGGCAGAACCGTGTAGGTGTCCGTGCCGGATTTAAGGACAGTGCCAGGTGTTGCGCCGGTGGGTTGTCCATCAATGATGACGGCAACACCGTTCACGAGTACGCGCTCAATGCCGTAGGAGTCGGCGGTAAGTCGTGAAGATCCACCGGGAAGGTCGGCGACCATATGCGCATTTTCGGAACCGATGGTTGCAGGATCGAACACCACAATGTCAGCGTTCATTCCTTCGGCGAGGGTGCCGCGATCAATAAGGCCAATGAGTTGCGCAGGCTTTTGCGTGATCAATTGAACGGCTCTTTCAACAGGAATGAGCTTGCGGCCGTTGATCATGTCACCCAAAAATCGGGTGGGAAAGGTTGCGCCACACATACGGTCGAGGTGCGCACCGGCGTCGGAGCCACCGATCATGACGCGCTCGTCATTCCATGCTTCAACGCGCATGCGCCAAGATTCCGGATCCTTATCTTTCGGGGCCGGCCAAAGCACGGTCTGCAGTTCGTCGGCGATGACGATGTCCAAAAGCGTGTCGAAAGGTTCGGTGCCTCGCTCGGCAGCAATGTCGCCAACAACACGGCTGGAGAGACCTTCGTTTGCTGCGGAGAACGTGTCGCCGATGACGTAGTCCTCCCAGTCGGCGACACGTCGATAAATGCCAGCTTCTTTAGATCTCGAAGCGGTGAGAAGCTTCGCTCGAGTCTCGGGGTCTTGAAGTCGCTTGATGCGCTCGGTGATATCGCAGCGAAAGACGTCTTCCCATCCCGGAAGCAGCCAAATGGCGCAGAACGTGAGGAAATTCATGTTCATTGGGACGAGAACAGGCATGGTAAGGGCAATGACACGGCCGCCCTTTTCCTTGGCGACATCGTAGGCCTGGACCTGGCGACCAACTCGGTCGGGCTCGCGACTATCGATGGTGAGAAGGTTCCAGTTCAGGACGCGGTTGGCCACCGCGCTCAGGGTTGCGAGCAATTCGATTTCATCATCGGCGAAACGATCGAGACAGCCGGCAACGATTCCTTCAAGGGTGGTGCCCTCGTGTTTTCCAACTTCGGTGCACAGTGCAATGAGTTCGTCGTCACTGGCCCAGCGACTTGGCACAGGCTGGCCGTCGCCATCGCTGTGACTGCCGGACTTAGTGAAGGAGAAACCGAGCGCACCAACTTCAATGGCTTTGCGGAGTTCGGCAACCATTGTGGCGATCTGCTCTGGAGTCGCTTCGTTGCCGACTGAGTCGGGGCCCATCACATAGCGGCGGATGGCGCAATGGCCAGCGAGCCAACCGGCGTTGACAGCAATGTTTCCCTCGAACTGGTTGAGGTATTGCTCGAAGGTCTCCCAGTTCCAGTCGATTTGTCGAAGAGCGGGAAGGGGCATGCCCTCCACTCGAGACATCATTTCTTGGAGATAGTTCGCTTCGGCCTCGGTGGGGCGGAGGGGGGCAAGGGTGAAACCGCAGTTGCCGGCGATGACGGTGGTGACGCCATGGTTTGATGACGGCGTAGCGCTGGGATCCCAGATGAGTTGTGCGTCGTAATGGGTGTGGATGTCGATAACGCCGGGCATCACCATGCGACCGGTTGCATCGGTGACGACCTGGGCCTCTTCGGTGACCGATCCGATAGCGACGATCTTCCCGTCGCGAATAGCGATATCGGCAACGCGACCCGGAGCACCGGTTCCGTCGATAACAGTGCCGCCCTTGATGACCTCGTCGAGCATTGCCACACCTCTCAATTGGCTGCCTGCGGGCAGCATTTCTGACGAACCGTCAGATTACACCCCTTGGGTTATGAAGCAACAGGGGATGGCATGTCCCCAGTTCATTGTGACGAACGCCGCAACCTGTCCTATCGTGCCCACCTATGGCAACGACTTCTGAATTCCGTCAACTCATCGGTGGGGAATGGGTCGCTGGTGGCAATGGCACCTACGACATCATCAATCCGGCAACCGAACAGGTCGTGGCGAGTGCTCCTGAAGCATCGGCCGAGGATGTCGCTCGAGCAGCGCAGGCCGCCAAGGATGCATTCCCGGCGTGGAGTCGCACAAGCCCCGAAGAGCGCTCAGCACTTCTCGCTGCTGCGGGCGCCGAATTGGCCCGGCGTACCCCCGAACTCATCCCGCTCGTCATTAGCGAAACCGGTGCAACCGCTTCAGTGGGGTCGCTTATGCAGATTCCCGTAGCGATCTCGCGCTTCGATCGCTACTCGAAGGGCGCGCTCTACGACCTCAACGTTGCTCTTCCTCCGCAACCAATTGGCACAACGCCACTTGCGGCCGGAGCGCTTATGGGCGGCTATGCCCGCAAGGTGCCTGTTGGTGTCGTTGCATGTATCGCGCCCTACAACTTCCCCACAACCTCAATGGTCGGAAAAATTGCTCCCGCTCTTGCCACTGGCAACACCGTGGTGATGAAACCAGCACCGCAAGATCCTTTGTGCGTGCTCGAGTTGGCCAAGATTCTTGAAGACGTCGGTTTCCCGAAGGGTGTCGTCAATATTGTCACCGGAAGCGGCGCCGCGGCCGGAGCAAATCTCGTTTCCGATCCCAATGTCGACATGGTGTCGTTCACTGGTTCGTCAATGGTTGGTGCTTCAATCGTTGCTGCAGGCGCTCCCACGATGAAGCGTCAGTTGCACGAACTGGGGGGCAAGGGCGCAGCGATCGTGCTTGAAGATGCCGACATTGACAAAGCTGTTGCTGGTATTTCAAGCGTATGGGCTTTCCATTCTGGACAAATTTGCACCGCGCCCACTCGTGTCATTGTGCATCGCCGCCGTTACGACGAACTTGTTAGCCGCCTCGCTGTTGTTGCTAAAGGCTTGAAGGTTGGCGATCCGCTCGATGTGGCAACACAGGTCGGTCCCGTTATTTCAGGCGTGCAACTTGGTCGCATTCTTGGCCATATCGAAAACGGTGTTGCTGAAGGGGCCGAACTTGTTGTCGACGGACGCAACCACGGTATGGACAAGGGCTACTTCATCGGCCCAACACTTCTTGCCGGATGCAACAACACAATGACGCCGGTGCGTGAAGAAATTTTCGGACCAGTCGTTGTTGTGGTTCCGTTCGACGCGGTCGAAGAAGCAATTTCAATCGCTAACGACAGCGATTACGGTTTATTCTCGTATGTCTTCGGTGCCGACACTCCGAATGCCTACGAAGTTGCCAAGGAAATCCGTTCGGGCCGCGTTGGCATTAACAGTGTGCAGACGCATCACGAAACACCGTTCGGTGGTTTCAAGATGTCAGGTATCGGTCGCGATGGCGGCAACTGGGGTCTGGACGCGTACACCGAATGGCAATCAATCATCTGGGGCAGCTGACCGGTTCGCCGAAACGCTTCTCAGCCGTTTAACAATCTCAACTCACACTCCTTGGGGGAATTATGAAGGGCATCGTTTTCACCGGCGAACGCGCCGAAGTACTCGACGGACTTGAAGTTCGTGACGCAGGCGCAGGCGAGGTTGTTATTCGCGTGATGGCTGCAGGTGTTTGTCATTCCGACGTCACCGCGGCGGCGGGTGCGTTTGGTTGGCCATCGCCAGCGGTTCTGGGCCATGAAGGCGCCGGCATCGTCGAACAGGTTGGCACTGGGGTAACGCACGTCGAAGTTGGCGACCACGTCATCATTTCAACGCTGGCCGCATGCGGTGTTTGTAAGGCTTGTGCGCAAGGCAAGCCCACTCGTTGTCGTCAGACTCTGGGCAATATGGCACAACCGTTCACCTTGAACGGCGATGCCTGCTGGAACTTTGCTGCCGCTTCAGTTTTCACTGAGCGCACTGTCATTAAAGCGTTCCAAGCGGTGAAAATTCCTAAGGATGTTCCATTCACGTCTGCTTGTTTGGTTGGTTGTGGTGTCATGACCGGCGCCGGCGCAGTGTTATTCCGTTCCGATGTGAAGATTGGCCAGACCGCAGTTGTATATGGCTGTGGCGGCGTTGGCCTTAACGCCATCCAAGCTCTTCGCGTAAAGCGTGCGTCACGCATCATCGCTATCGACACCGAGCCGGGCAAGGAAGAACTCGCTCGTCAATTTGGCGCCACCGATTTCCTTAACGGTCTTGACGAAGACATTGTCGAGCAGGTTCGCAGGATCGTTCCTTTCAGCGATACTGAACTTTCTGGGCCGTTCAATGCTGGTGGTGTCGATTGGGTCTACGACGTGGTTGGTCATCCAACGGTGACGGCGAACGCTCTCGAGATGCTCGATTGGGGCGGCACCATCGTCATCATTGGTACCCCCGGTGGCGATGCCACGTTCACTCTTCCGTATCAGCGCTTTACGCAAAACGAACGCTCTGTCATCGGTTGTCGCGCTGGCTCGTACAGCCCCCATAGCGACATGATGCAGATCATTGATCTCTATCGTCGCGGTGAATTCATGCTCGACGAACTCGTGACCGCTACCTACCCGCTCGAGGGATTCCACGATGCCGTGCACGATATGCACGAAGGTGTTGTCGCTCGCGGTGTACTCACAATCGGCTAGTCCGAACCTTCGCAACGAATTTCAATGAACGAAGTCAAACAGAGGAAAATTATGGAACAGCGATATGTCGGTAAGAGCGCAATCGTCACTGGCGCCGGTTCAGGAATTGGGCGTGGCGTTGCCGAACGGCTCGGAGCCGAAGGAGCGAAGGTTGCATGTTTCGACATCAACCTCGACAACGCTCAGGAAACTGCAGCAAGTATTGGTGCCAACGCAATCGCGATGTCATGCGATGTCAGCAACTGGTCGGCGGTAGAAGCTGCGGTTGCCGATGTCACCAAGCAGTTTGGTCAGGTTGATGTGTTATGTAATGTCGCCGGCATCGGTGGTTTCGCCAATAGCCATGACATCGATCCAACCATTTTCGAGCGGATGATTTCGGTGAACCTCACGGGCACGTTCTTCATGTGCCGGGCGGTGCTTCCGCAGATGGTCGAGCGTGGCAACGGCGTCATCGTTAACACCGCGTCAACCGCGGGCATCATGGGTCAACCATGGAGCGCGGCCTATTGCGCGTCGAAGGGTGGCGTTTCCTCGCTCACCCGAGCACTGGCCACCGAGTACGACACTCCTATCCGTATTAATGCGGTGGCGCCTGGTGGGGTTGAAACCAACATGTACGCCGCGTTCGTGCCGCCCGAGAACGCCGATTTTGGACGTCTCAAGAAGATGTCTCGAGACAATGTTGAGGTAGCCAAGCCTTTCGAACTCGCAGGCCTTTACGCCTATCTGGGCTCAGACGAGGCTCGCTACATCACCGGATCCACCATGGTGATGGACGGTGGAATCTCCTGTTAGGTGCGCCCGGGAGTCATCCCCGGTCGAAGGCGTGACTCGGGCTGGTGGGGGCCGGCCTGAGGAAGTCCGTGGGCATGGTCGGTGGGTATGACAGCCGTCACGTCTGATCCAAAATTCTGTTACGGTCCGTTTCTGTAGTTATCATAACCAAGGGGGAAATTAGTGAGTCGATTTAAAGTTCAGGTACTCGTGGCGATGCTGGCAGTCAGCGTCATTGCTGTGAGTTGCGGTCGCAGCGGGTCAAACAGTGATAACTCGAGCGGAGGCAACTCCAAATCAGATATCAGTGCAAAGTGCAAAGGCACGCTGGAGGCCACTGAAATCGGGGTCACCGCTGACACCATCAGTGTCGAGGTGATGGCCGATACCGGTTCACCGCTCGCTCCTGGTTTGTTCCAAGGAAACGTCGACGCCATGAACGGCTTCGCCAAGTATGTCAATGCCAACGGCGGCATTGGTTGTCGTCAGCTCAAGGTTGAAGCCTGGGATTCCAAGCTGGATGCCACTGAATCCAAGAACGGCCTCATCAACGCCTGCCAAAACAGTCTTGCGCTGGTTGGTGGCAACGCATTGTTTAACCCTGACGTCACCGTGTTGGGCAATTGTGTCGATAAGGCCGGACAACCAGTAGGTCTTCCAGATTTCGCAGCACTGGCAAATGACATCAACGAACAATGCGCTGACAATTCGTTCGTAATGACATCCGTGGCGGAAAGTTGTAAGACACTTACCGGTACCCGTGACCTGACAGCGTTCATTGGGCAGATGAAATTTTACCAAACTCTCAATCCAAATCTCACCGGTATTTACCTTGTACCTGGTGACCTTCCAACAACTGTTCAGTCTGCTACCTACCAGATCGAAACCATGCGTTTATTGGGTATCAACTTGACCAACACCCCGAAGGTGTCAGGACGTCTTGAGCAGGCCGGTTTCACTCCCTTTGTGCAGATGCTGAAAGCTGGTAACGGTAACTTCGTTTACAACGGATCAAATGACCAAGCAATGATCAAGATGCGCAAGGAATCTGCCGCCCAGGGCCTTACGGACGTTAACGTGTGGGCGTGTTCGATAGCGTGTTACACCCCAGCGTTCAAAGCTGCTGGCTCCGCAGTTGATGGCACTTACGTTTGGCTGTCATTCCTTCCGTTCGAAGAGGCTTCCTCAAACGCTGCAGTGAAGAACTATGTTGATTCAGTTGCCAAGCCCGATTCATTTGGCGCCCAAGCATGGCAATCAGGTATGGCCTTCAAGAAGGCGATCGATGAGATCGTGGCCGAAAAGGGCCCTAATGCCATCACCCGTGCGGCCGTTATCGAGAAGATGAAGACACTCGAATTCGATGCCGATGGATGGATTGGCAAGCGAACCGGCACCAAGAGTTTCTCCGACTGCTTTGTCATGTTGCAAGCCAAGGGTGGCACGTTTGAACGGGTATTCCCGAGCAAAGTTGGCACGATGGATTGCAAGTCCACAAACCTTACGAAGATTTCCATTGATCCGCAGGAAGCTGCGAAATTGGTGAAGTAATTTCATAAAACTAGGTGGGCCGGCCCGAATCTTGGGTCGGCCCACCTGCGTATCAATCGGGCTAGCGCGTTCTTAGGGGGAACTATGCGGATGAAGTTCAGCGGTCGGTTTGTCGCTGGGATTGTGGTGGCAGTTGTTCTCGCGTTTATTGTGAATAAGAATTGGGCAGGCACGCAGTTCTTTGATTCACAGAACCTTTCCACTTTCTTCGTGGTCGGCCTCGCCCTTGGCGGCATTTATGCCATCACCGCTGGCGGTTTGGTCGTTACTTATGCCACCACTGGCATCTTCAACTTCGCCCATGCCGCGATTGGCTGTTTTCTTGCCTTTTGCTATTGGCAATTAACTCACCAATACAATATCCCCACTCTTCTTGCCATCATCATCACGTTGGGAGTAATCGCTCCGATAATCGGCGTTACTCTCGATCGCGTCATCATGCGAAAACTGCGTGATGCTGCTCTAGTTGTTCAACTTATGGTGACCGTGGGTCTTATGCTCACATTCATCGGTATCACGCTCACGCTTTGGTCACCGAAGACCAGTCGTTCTCTTCCTCATTTTTTTGAAGATGCCAGGGGCATTCAGGTCGGATCGGTAACAGCAACCTGGCATCGCATCATTGTTGTGATTATTGCGTTGTTGGTTGCGGTTGGTCTGAGGTTTCTGCTTTACCGCACTCGTATTGGTATTTCGATGCGCGCAGTCGTCGATAGTCGGAGCCTCGCGGGGCTTACCGGGGCAAAACCCTCGATCATTTCTGGTGCTTCTTGGTCGCTTGGTTGCATGACCGCTGGACTGGCCGGCATTCTCATTGCTCCTGAGACCGGTCTCGTTGTGGAGAACCTCGCCCTCATCATCATCGTTGCCGCCGCCGCCGCGGCCATCGCCCAACTCAAGTCCATTCCCATGGCGTTTGCTGGCGGTCTCATTATTGGGTTGACGACAGCATTTTCAAGTGTGTATCTCTCTTTTGGGCCCGACTGGAACTACGCACCGGAAGCTATTCCTTCGGTGATCTTATTCATAGCGTTGTTGTTCCTTCCCCAAGCCCGTCTTGAAACCGGCAAGATTCGCATTACGAAGCGCACCGAACGATTGACCAAACCATGGGAAGCAGGACTTGGCGCAGTGGTGATGGTCACCATTGTTGGCGCATGGGCCAACGGTTGGATTCCTTGGATCTCAGGAACGACGTTTGGGGAACGATCGGCCGTGTGGCTTGGTCGCGGCGCTGGCTTTTTGGTGTTCGCTCTAATCATGTTGTCGCTGGTTCCGCTTATTGGTTGGGCCGGACAGGTGTCATTCGCCAACTTCGCAATCGCCGGTATTGGTGCGGTGTTGTTCTCCCACTTCGGAGGCCAAAACGGCAATCCGATTGGCATTATTTTTGTGATGTTGGTGTGTGCGCCGCTCGGCCTCGCAATTGCCCTTCCGGCCCTCCGACTAAAGGGTTTGTATTTGGCCTTGGCCACATTGGCTTTTGCTGAATTCACCGACAAGGTGATTATTCGTCATTCCAGAATGCTTGATCCATCAGCCTCCGGGGTTTTGTATAAGCCCTTGAAACTGTTCGGGTTTACTATTTCAAGTGACACCAACGATCGAAAAGCATTTGTGATGTTTCTCGTCATTACTTTTGCCGTCCTGTTCTTCATGCTCGAGATGCTGCGACGAAGCCGGTGGGCTCGCCGTTGGATCGCAATGTCAGATTCGCCCGCTGCGGCCGCAACAATCGGCGTGAACCTCACCACCAGCAAAATGATGGTGTTCATGTTGTCAGGTGCGATGGCCGGCTTCGCCGGTTCCGTGCTTGGTCTACAAAACGGTGCACTGCGTGTGGACTCATTCCCTTTGTTCGCCGGTTTGCCCATTGTGTTGCTCTTGGCGATCCAAGGCGTTCGCTACCCAGTGGCCGCATTCATGGGTGCGATCGGTTTGGCCTCGTTCCCCGCCATCTCCGAAGTGTTCGGTCACCCGCAGTGGCTTTCTCAGCTTGCTCTTATTGGCCCTGGTATTGGTGCTGTGGTGATGGCGTACCGACCTGAAGGGGCGGTATTTTACGCCGGTCGCGATCTTGCTGGTTTGTTGCCCTGGCGCCACGACGCACGCGAGGAAAAGGTGTTGCTGGTAGCAAAGCAGCGCGATGAAAACATTGGAAAAAATGAGATCGGCGAACTTGGTCTTACTCGTCCGTTCACCTCTGACAAAATTGCCCAACTCGATCGCGTGCTCAATGTCACGGACCAGTTAGATGAGCATTCAATGGTTCCGGCTGGAGCTGCGAAATGAGCGCCATTCTTAGTATTGAAGATATTGTTGTTCAGTTCGGTGTTCTTCAAGCAGTGTCTCGTGCCAGCCTCGAAGTCATCGAAGGCCGTGTCACCGGCCTTATTGGTCCCAATGGTGCCGGAAAGACCACATGTTTCAATGTGATCACCGGCCTTCAGGAACCCACTTCCGGCAAGGTGTACTTCCAGGATCGAGATATCACGAACAAGAACCCGTATAAGCGGGCCCGGATGGGTATCGCTCGTACATTCCAGAAGCTTGAAGTGTTCGGAAGTTTATCGGCCCGGGAAAATATTCTGGTCGCCGCCGAGCAACGCAAGACTTGGGATCGGTCCGGTTTCGATCCCAAGCAAGTGTGCGATGAAATTCTGGCTCGCACCGGTCTTAGTGCGGTTTCGGAATTCATGGTTGGGACATTGTCAACTGGTACGGCTCGTTTGGTCGAACTTGCCCGCGCTCTTGCCAGTAATCCGAAGGTACTTCTTCTCGACGAGCCATCCTCGGGCCTGAACGAAGAAGAAACTGAAGAAATGGCCGCGCTTCTCAAAGTGTTTGTCGATGACGGTCTTGCGATATTGCTGGTTGAACACGATATGTCGTTTGTGATGGGTACCTGCGAATACATTCATGTACTCGACTTCGGTATCGTCATCGCCACCGGCACGCCGGCCGAGGTGCAGGCGAACCCCATGGTCCAAAAGGCATATCTCGGAACCGAAACCGTGGAGGAGGCGTCATGACCCCAATCCTCGAGTTGCGCAACATTCGCGGTGGCTACGGCACCATCGATGTTTTACATGGAGTGAATCTGAGCGTTGAAGCCGGACAGGTTCACGCGTTGCTCGGCCCGAATGGTGCCGGCAAGACCACAACTCTTGGGGTGTGCAGTGGTCAGATCCTCCCCTCTGGCGGGCAGATGATTATTGGTGGCCGCGATGTCAACGGGGTGAGTAGCGACACGCTCGCTCGGTCGGGCGTGTGCTTAGTGCCGGAAGGCCGAGGAATCTTCCCGAACCTCACGGTTACCGAGAACCTTCGCATGTTCACCCATGCCGGGGTTTCGCTTCACGATGTTCTTGACAAGGCATATACGCAGTTCCCGCAACTGAAGGAACGACGTAAGCAAATCGCCGGGACGCTGTCGGGTGGTGAGCAGCAAATGCTTGCCATGGCTCGTGCGCTTGCGGTAAATCCTGCTCTCTTGCTGCTCGACGAATTGTCGATGGGACTTGCGCCGCTCATTGTTGAAGACCTTTATGAACGCGTCGCCGAATTGGCGGCCCAAGGAATTTCCATCCTCGTGGTGGAACAGTTCGCCCAAGCCGTGCTGGGCGTGTCGACCGTTGCGTCGATCATGTTGCATGGACGCATTACTCGTACCGGACCACCTGCCGAAATCGCTGAAGAACTCACTGAGGCGTATTTGGGCGGAACTACTTCTCACGCGTAACTCAACGGAGGAAAAAATATGAGCACTACTGAACCAACCACACTGTCGGCCCGCCTCCAGGAGTTTCAGACCGAGGTCGACAACATGAAAGTCGATGGAGGGAAGGCCAACCCGGAGCGCACTTGGCTCATCTTGGGTAGTTTGCTCATGATCGCAGGCATTGTTATGTCACTTATTGCTTGGCTGACCATCGGAGGAAGCGGCAAGGGCGCCAAGACTGACGACCTCGCGGCAATGGCCATCTTCGGTCTTGTCCTTGCCGTTGTTGGTGCCGCCTTGTTTGTCGTGATGTCGGTTCGCCGGTACTTCCGTTACTGGTTGGTCCGGCTTATTTTTGAACAGCGTGAACAGACAGATCGAATTCTCAACAAGAACTGACGCTTCGGCGGCGGATCGTTCAGCGGGGGGCAGGGTGACCTGCTCCCCGTTGTGCGTTTGGCGCCACTCGCGTTTTTTCATGAGGCCCTGAGGGCCGTAGAGTGCACGAGTCAACGGATAATCCGTTGCCGATTCCAGGGGGAATGCCATGGCTATGCCAACCGATGTTCCGGTCATCGACACGATGATCGGCTTTCCGGCTCGCGATCTGAAGGCGCAGTACGAGTTCATTACAAAACAGACCAAAGACGCAGAGTCAAAAGACGAGTTTGAGTTTCCGGTCGAGTACATGTTCAAGGCACCGCCCGATAAGGAAAAAGAAGTTCGCGAAACTGATGACCCGGTTGGCTACACCCTGGACCAAATGGACAAGTGGGGAGTGTCCATGGGCATGGTTGGTGTTGGCCACCGCGAAGGAAGCGGCGAAGCCACCGGCGAAGACGCGATCAAGCGCCATCCCGATCGGTTCATTGCATCGGTTGGTGCCGATCCCAACGATGGAATGAAAGGCATTGAGAACATCGTCAAGGCCCACGAAGTTTGGGGTGCTCGCTCTATCAGCATGTTCCCGGCCGGATGTTTTCCGCAGGTAGCAATTAACGACAAGAAGATGTATCCCATTTATGCCAAGGCATGTGAGCTCGATATTCCTGTGTTTGTTTGCACGGGCATTCCCGGTCCTCGTGTGAAGTTTGCCTGTCAGCACGTCGAGTTGATCGACGAAGTCATGTACGACTTCCCTGAACTCACCTACGTCTCGCGCCATGGTTGTCAGCCATGGACCGAACTCATGGTGAAACTCATGCTCAAGTGGCCAGGCCTTCACTACTCCACCTCGGCGTTTGCTCCGAAGCATTACGACCAGCGAATCATTGACTACGCCAATTCTCGTGGCGCCGACAAGGTCATCTACGCCGGCTATTTCCCCATGGGTTTGTCGCTTGAGCGCATCATGACCGAAATGAAGAACGTGCCATTCAAAGATGAGGTTTGGCCCAAGTTCCTGTACGAGAATGCGGCTCGGGTTCTCAAGCTTTCCTGAACCACCGCTCAGCACGTATCTGGAGGAATTGTTGTTCCTGAACCGCCTGAGGGCGGTTCAGGCGCGTATGGGGACCTACGATTGGCAACCAGCGGAGTGTTCTGCTCCGATGAACGTTCCCCCTGTTCCAACTAATTCCAAGGTGACCTCATGGGCCTCCCTGCCGATGTCTCAACAATTTCTGACGAAGAGTTCCGCTCTGACGCTCAAAGGTGGCTGCACGACAACCTTGTGGGTGAGTTCGCTTCACTAAAGGGTCGTGGCGGCCCTGGCGATGAAGAAGTTGGTTTCGAGATTCGCGATCGGTGGGAAAAAGTTCTGGGACAAGCCGGATGGATTGGTTTGGGTTGGCCAGCCGAATTTGGTGGTCGTAACGCCACTGTTGGTCAGCAGATCATCTGGGCGGAGGAATACGCCCGGGCCCAAGCCCCTGGTCGTGTCAATCACATGGGCGAGAATCTTCTTGGTCCAACGCTGATTGAGCATGGCACCAAAGAACTGTGCGACCGCTTTCTCCCGCCCATCCTTCGTGGCGATGAGCGTTGGTGTCAGGGCTATTCCGAGCCAAATGCCGGTTCCGATCTTGCCAATGTGCAAACCCGGGCTGTGCTCGATGGTGATCAATGGGTCATTAACGGTCAGAAGGTCTGGACCTCTCTTGCCCATGTGTCGCACTGGTGTTTTGTCGTTGCGCGCACCGAATCAGGTTCGCAGCGACATAAGGGCCTTTCGTTTCTGCTTGTTCCCATGGATCAGCCCGGAGTTGAATCGCGCGCCATTATTCAAATCACTGGCGGCGGCGAATTCAACGAGGTCTTCTTTTCCGACGCGGTCACCGATGCCAGTCTCATTGTTGGCGAACCCGGCAAAGGCTGGGGTCCGGCAATGGACCTGCTTGCCTTCGAGCGCGGAATTTCCACCCTTGCGCAGCAAGTTGGTTTCGAGCGCGAACTCAACAATCTGATCGAGGAAGCCAAACGTCGTGGGCTAACGGAGAGCGCAGTGATGCGTCAGCGCATCACCAAAATGTGGATCGGTCTCCAACTGATGAAGTGGAATGGTCTGCGCTCTATGGGTTCGGGCGTCCCTGGCCCCGAAGCATCAATCTCAAAGCTGTTCTGGGGCACATGGCATCGCGATCTTGGTGAACTCGCCATGGATATCGGTGGCATCGAATCGCAAATTGCCGAAGGGTTCCCTTACGAACTCACCCTCGATCAAAAAATGTTCTTGTTCACTCGATCCGAAACCATTTACGGCGGGAGCAACGAGATCCAACGCAATGTGATTGGTGAACGTGTACTTGGTCTACCAAAGGAGCCCAACCCAGCATGAGTAACGCACCTACCTATGTCGACGGCCACGGCCTGTTGGCAGGAAAGAAAGTTCTTGTTACCGCCGCTGCCGGTACTGGAATTGGTTTTCAGGCCGCCAAGCGTTGTCTTGAAGAAGGGGCAACTGTCGTTATCTCCGACAAGCACGAGCGCCGTTGTGGCGCATCGGCCGCCGAACTTGGTGTTGTCGGTATCCCCTGCGATGTCACGGTTGAATCCGATGTGCGCGCGCTTCTCGAAGGTGCCGCCGCCGCGCTTGGTGGTATCGATGTGTTCATCAATAACGCTGGTCTTGGTGGCGAAGTACCTATCGTCGATATGACCGACGAGCAGTGGAGCCTTGTTCTCGATGTCACCCTCAACGGTACGTTCCGTTGCATGCGGGCCGAGATGCAGTACCTCTACGCAAACGGTGGCGGGGTCATCGTGAATAATGCGTCAGTACTGGGGTGGCGTGCCCAAGAAGGCCAAGCTCACTACGCCGCAGCGAAGGCTGGCGTAATGGCGCTTACTCGTTGTGCTGCTATCGAAGCGGCTTCGCACAATGTTCGCATCAATGCTGTTGCCCCCAGCCTCGCCATGCACGCGTTCTTGGCTAAGGCCACCACTGAAGAAACGCTCGCTGAACTCACGCAACGCGAAGCCTTCGGCCGCGCGGCAGAACCGTGGGAGGTCGCCAACGTGATGGTGTTCCTCGCTTCTGACTATTCCTCATACATGACAGGCGAGATTGTTTCAGTGAGCTCGCAGCGCGCGTGAGTTAAGCCGGTACGGCAAAGGCCTTTTCTTGGAGGTATTCCTCGAACCCAGAAATACCTAATTCGCGGCCCACAGCTTTTGCCCGTTCCGCTTCCCCTTGTTATCCAAATTCAGAGTTTCGCTGAATCATTGTTCAAATCAGTTTATGCACGCTCGGACTGGCCGGCGCTGTCTGCCAAATCACCGAGGGGGAGTAATGGGCAACGAGGTATTTCGATACGACGGGAAGCGAGTTTTGGTTGTAGGCGGAGCGACCGGGATGGGCGCTGCTGCTGCAACTGCTGTTTCCGAATTAGGTGCGGAAGTCGTGGTGATGGACTACAAGCCGGTCGACGGTTTCACCTCAATTGTTGTTGATCTTCGTGACAAGGATCAGATTGATGCCGCGATTGATCAATGTGGTGGCACGGTCGACGCACTTTTCTCATGTGCCGGTGTCGCCGATGGCACCGAAGGTATCGAGCGCATCAATTTCCTGGGGCACCGCCACATGATCGACCGACTCTTCGAACATGATCGACCGACTCTTCGAAAAGGGGATGCTCCCCAAGGGCTCCTCGATCACGTTTATTTCCTCGGCCGCTGGCCTCGGATGGTACAACAATATTGACCTTGTACGTGAGTATGTCGACACGCTCACCTTCGATGCAGGCGTTAAGTGGATGGAATCGAATTCGCCGAACAACAACTATTTTTTCTCAAAGCAGACCATTTGTTATTACGTCTCGGCCAAGGCATTCGAGTTCGGCAAGGCCGGCGTTCGTATCAACGCAATTTGTCCTGGTCCCACCGATACACCATTGGCACGCGCAAACGAAGAACTTTGGTTGTCATTCGGTTCCGATTTCCGGGCCGACATTGGTGTTGAAGCTTCAAGTCCAGAAGAACAGGGCGATGTCATGGCGTTCCTTGGCAGTTATGCCGCCCGTTACATCAGTGGGCAAACCATCATCACCGATGCGGGTCTTGCTGGAGCAGGTCTTACCGATACCTATCCATCGGCATCTCCCATCGTCAAGATGCTTTATGGAATTAAGTGAGGACTGATCACTATCTCTGGTGAACTTGTTTGGGACCCATACGACACGGTTATCGACACCGATCCCTATCCCACGTGGAAACGGATGCGTGCCGAAGCGCCGGTCTATCGAAATGAGAAGTTGGACTTCTACGCGCTCAGCCGATTCGCCGATATCGAAGCGGCGTCGCGCGATACCTCGACGTTCTCGTCAGCGTACGGAACAGTGCTGGAGGTAATGGGTCCGCAAATGGCCGGCTCGAATCAGATTATTTTTATGGATCCTCCCGAGCACACGATGTATCGCCAGTTGGTTTCACGGGCATTTACGCCGCGTCGCATGGCGATGCTCGACGATTATGTGCGCGAGGTGTGTAGCGAGTTGCTCGATGCACAAGCAGGCAAACCATCGTTCGATTTTATTACTGATTTCGCTGCTCAGGTTCCTTCCCGAGTTATTTCGAAACTCGTTGGTGTCCCTGAAATCGAGCGCGAGGAGCAGCGCAACAATATTGACGAGATGTTTCACTTCGATCCTGTACAAGGAATGGTGAACGACGTCGCCTTCTTAGCGAGAGTGCGCGTGTACGAGTACTTACTCGACCTCGTTACCCGCCATAAGGCCGATCCGGAATCTTTCGGTGACGACATGATCAAGGTCCTCATCGGCGCCGAAATCACCAATGAAGATGGTTCGACTCGTTCGCTCAACGACAAGGAATTAGTGGAATTTTCATTGCTGCTCTTTGTCGCTGGAACAGAGACTGTGTTGCGCCTATTAGGAAATGCGGTAGTTGTCCTTGCTGCAAACTCTGCGCAACGCGCCGAATTAGCAGCGGATTTTTCTCTCATCCCAAATGCGATTGAAGAATTGCTCCGGTTCGAGCCTCCATCGCCGGTCAACGGTCGTTGGACAACTCGTGATGTTGAGGTTTCTGGGGTTCGTATTCCCAAAGACTCCAAGGTTCTGATGATCACCGGAAGTGCTGGGCGCGATGAAGAAGCCTTTGGTAATCCCGACCAATTCGACATCCACCGCGATCTTCGAAAGCACGTCACCTTCGGCTAGGGCGTCCATTTTTGTTTGGGCGCATCGCTGGCTCGTATGGAAACTCGTATAGCCCTTGAAGAGGTGTTCAAACGTTTCCCAACCTGGGATGTCGATGAGTCCAAGACTGTGCGCCAGCACACGTCAACGGTGCGCGGCTATTCCGAAGTGGGAGTCACCGTTCCGTAACGCGGTGGAGTAATGGGAAACGAAGTGATTTAGCGGAACCTCTGAATCGGCAGGTGGGTGGCCATCGCCGATCCGGTTGGTCCCAGTAACTGATGTGCCCGCAGATTGCGCTTATGGAACAGCACCAGAAGTTGCTCGTCATGGGCGCTGGTATCGGCGTTGGCGAGAACAAATGTTTCAAGTTCAGCCTCACCTTCAAACCAGTTAGCGGGTCGGTGGCCGAGTAATTGCTGAAGATCGTCAAGGTCGTCATTGCTGACCTGATCGCCAATTTCAACTGCCCTTGCCGCATGGCGGGCTTCGCGGAATAGCGCTCGCAATCGGTACTTCAGGAATTCGTCATCGATTGCGTCATCACCAACCGAAAGAGATTTCAGTACGTTCGCCATATGCGCAACTGGTGTAGAAGCTCGACCTTGTTCCGGTTGTATTTCTTCCACAGTTGGTAATTCGACCTCAAGGATTTCGCCGAGCGCTTCGGTGGCAAACAGATTGGTTTCGTAACACCACTGCATATTGGTCATGAGGTCGGTGTCGGTAGTGGGTCCTCGCACTGCTTGTCCAAGCGCTAACTGATTAGTCAACGTGAACATGAAATGATGACGCATTAACGCGTCGGTGTCGATTTCCGTTCCCGAAAGTTCCTCGTAGCGCGCGTACAGGGTGGGGAAGTCGCCATAGCCAACAATGGTGTCGCGCATACGCCAAGCGGCCAGATCCATCATGGGATCGCCAATATGGCCGATCTCGAGATCGAGTACTGCGGTGATGCGGCCATTTTCCTGATGGAACTGTCCTGAGTCCCAGCAGATGACCGCTTCGCGACCTTTTGATTGGGGGGGATTACGTCGCAACCAGCCGAGGCAGAATTCCATGAACGGATCGGGGCCGTTTTTCGTGGCTTGGTAGACCTTTTCGTACTGAGCCAACCCCAGCAGTCCTGACTGATCGGGAGACACTGCGCGCATGATTCCGGCTGCTTCAAATGGCAAGATGTCAAGCGCATGCATGCGGGCGAGGATCTGCAGATAGTCATCGACTGCCGCCGCGCGATCGGTATCGCTGGTACCGGCGAAGTCTTGTTGCCCGCCAACGCGATCCATGACATAGGCCATGGGTTCGTTGATCCATCCGTGCACCGCAGGGGTGGGGATATCTCGTTCATGCAACATTGCCTGCAATGTCATCTCGTGGCGCAACGGAAAGATGAGTGGCATATCGGTGCGATCGCCACGCACAACGAACTGTTTAGTGATTCCATCGGTCTGCATGTCGGCGAACCACACCGGACGCCAACGAGGCTGACGCCAAATGGAGGTGACTTCCCCACCGAAATTGTTTTCGAGCCAATCGGAAACTTGATCGGTATCACCAGCGTGCATGTCGGCCATGGATCAGTCGATGCTTAGGAACGGTGGGCGTTCACCGCCACCGTGTGCAGCAATTTCCGCACCAGTGACATAGGCGGCCATATCGCTTGCTAACCAAACAGCAATATCGCCAACGTCAGAGGGCATGGCAAAGCGGCCCATCGGAATGCCACTTACGATTCGCTCGCGCTGAGTGCCTTCGCCGTAGAACAGCGCCGCTTGTTCAGTGAGGATGAGGCCCACGGTAATGGTGTTCACCCGAATCGCCGGCGCCCATTCCATGGCCAGCGTGCTGGAAAGTTGAAGTAGTCCTGCTTTGGCCGCTCCGTAGGCAGCGGTGGATGGCGATGGCCGATTGGCAACAACGCTGCCGATGGCGGTGATGACCCCACCGCCGGTCTGGCCGACCATGTGATGATGGGCGCGTTGGGCCACGTAATAGGGGGCGAGCAAGTTCAATTCAACAATGCGTTGAGTGAACTTGGGTGGGGCCTCGGCGGTATCGGCCGGCGGAGAACCGCCCGCGTTGTTCACCACGCAGTGGAGGGCCCCGGTGATTGCGAAGGCTTCATCAACCGCGGCATATGCGGCCTCGCCATCGCGAAGATCAGCGGAGATGAAATGCCAGTCGGAGGGCAGGGGAACTTTCGCCTTATTGCGAGCGCACACAATGACGGTGGCGCCGGCATCGGCGAACCGTTGGGCGATTCCTCTTCCCACTCCTTTGGTGCCGCCCGTGACAAGCACGGACTTCCCTGTGAGGTCGATCTGTATCGCCACCGGAGCCCCTATTCTGCTGATGGTTATTTGCCGAGACGGCAACTTCGAACTGTGCGAACCTTACTCACTACCGCTCATCTGACGGGTCGTCAGACCATCCACTAACCTCGCCCCTTATGGGTATCGAAGTCAGCATCGGCGCCGACGGCATTGCCGAGGTCGTCCAAAACTGTCCGCCTGTCAACGCTCTCACCGTGGCCGAGTGGTTCCAACTCGGTGACGAAATGCGCCGACTGGGTGAAGACCGCAATGTCCGTGCCGTCATCCTTCGGGCCGAAGGCCGGGGTTTCAACGCCGGAGTGGACATTAAAGAAATGCAGAACTCCGAAGGCTTCGAAGCGCTTATCGGCGCCAACCGGGGCTGCTATCACGCCTTCGCTGGGGTCTATGAATGTGCGGTGCCGGTTGTGGCTGCCGTGCACGGATTCTGTGTTGGCGGTGGCATCGGCCTGGTGGGAAATTCCGATGTCATCGTGGCCTCCGAGGACGCATTTTTCGGGCTTCCCGAGGTTGACCGCGGCGCACTTGGTGCCGCCACTCACCTTTCGAGGTTGGTACCGCAGCACAAAATGCGCGAGATGGTCTACACATCGCAGACAGCAACCGCAGCGCAGCTTCACTCGTGGGGTTCCGTGTCACGTGTTGTCCCCCGTGAGGAACTCGTTGCTGCTGCTCGCGAAATTGCCGCAAGCATCGCGGCAAAGTCGCCCACGGTTATTCGAGCCGCCAAAGAAAGTCTCAATGGCATCGATTTGTGGGACGTAAAGAAATCGTACCGATTCGAACAAGGTTTCACGTTCGAACTGAACTTGTCTGGCGTTGCCGACGATCTTCGCGAGGATTTTGTTTCTGAAGGAAAGACCGCGGGTTCGAGTGGAGAGACCTCGACTGAGAAGGGGAAGAAGTAAATGGCCGACAAGCGCATGACCGAAGATGAAGCGGTCGCAACGCTGTCCGATGGCATGACCATTGGGATCGGGGGATGGGGATCGCGTCGCAAGCCGATGTCGCTTGTTCGTGCCCTACTTCGTTCCGATCTCAAAGACCTCACCATCGTTTCCTACGGTGGCCCCGATGTTGGTCTGCTGTGTGCGGCTGGCAAAGTCCGCAAACTTGTCTACGGCTTTGTTTCGCTCGATTCCATTGCTCTTGAGCCGCATTTCCGACTTGCCCGTCAGAACGGCACTATCCCTGAGGTTGTCGAATATGACGAAGGAATGTTGCAGTGGGGCCTTTACGCCGCCACGTTGCGTCTCCCGTTCCTTCCCACTCGCGCTGGTCTGGGTAGCGACGTTACGAAGAACACACCATCATTGCGCACCGTGAAAAGCCCGTACGCTGATGGTGAAGAACTGTTGGCGGTTCCCGCACTCACGCTGGATGCTGCGTTTGTGCACCTCAACAGGGCGGACCAACGAGGTAACGCTCAGTTCCTCGGCCCCGATCTTTATTTCGACGATCTGTTCCTGGGCGCAGCCACCGTTGGTGGACGTTTCCTCTCCGCCGAGAAGATCGTTCCCACCGAGCAACTGCTTGCCAATGGGACCTTCCACACCATGAAGATCAATCGATCAATGGTCGATGGTGTGATCGAAGCACCCAACGGTGCACATTTCACAAATTGTCAGCCCGATTACGAGCGTGACGAAAAGTTCCAAAAGGAATATGCCGACGCTGCGAAGGATCCAGAAGGGTGGAAGGCATTTGTTGCTACCTATCTCTCCGGCTCTGAAGCCGACTACCAAAAGGCGGTTGCCGCCCGATGAGCGATGTAACTCTTGGCGAGATTTGTGTGGCCGCAGTTGCCGATACGTTCCGTGGAGACGGTGAAATTTTTGCCTCCGGCATGGGCACCATCCCTATGTTGGGGGCTCGTTTGGCCCGTGCCACCTTCGAACCGGATCTGCTCATCAGCGATGGCGAAGCGTTCTTTGTTGCCAATGATCTTCCCGTCGGTGGCACCAACAAAGATATTGAAGGTTGGGTGCCATTCCGAACAGTGTTCGACACCCTTTGGGGCGGTCGTCGCCACGTCGTTATGGGCGCCAGTCAAATTGATGCCTACGGCAATCAGAACATCGCTAACATTGGCGCATGGGACCAGCCCAAGTCGCAACTTCTCGGCGTTCGTGGCGCTCCTGGCAACACCATCAATCACACGACCACATATTTCATTGGCAATCAGACAAACCGTGTGTTTGTTGAAAAGGTCGACACCGTTTCCGGTATTGGGTACGACCGGGCTGCCGAACTCGGCGATTGGGTGAAAGCCCATCACGAACTTCGACGCGTTGTCACCAACCTCGCAGTGTTCGATTTCAACACGCCCGATCACCGCATGCGTATCGCCTCGTTGCACCCCGGTGTTTCGGTCGAGGATGTGGTTGCTGCTTGTTCGTTCGAATTAGTGATCCCGGCCGACCTACCAACCACACGTCTCCCTACCGACGATGAACTGCGAGTTCTGCGCGAAGTACTCGATCCCAAGTCGTTCCGCGACCGAGAATTGCCGGCCGCTTGATGCATCCAGCGCTTCACACTCCACTTGTTGATCTGCTGGGCTCTCGCTACCCAATTATTCAGACGGGTATGGGCTGGGTGGCGGGCCCCAAGTTGGTATCGGCCACATCCAACGCGGGCGCATTTGGCATAATCGCGTCGGCAACGATGACCTATGACGAACTTGTTGTCGCCATTGCCGAAACTAAAAAGCGAACCACTGCACCATTCGGTGTCAACATGCGTGCCGACGCCGACGACATTATGGATCGGCTCAAACTTCTTGTTGCCCAAGGCATTCCGGTGGCCTCGTTTGCCCAGGCTCCCAAAAAAGATCTCATCGAGTACCTGCACGATCACGGCGTCAAAGTGATGCCGTCGATTGGGGCCAAGCGCCATGCCGAAAAAGTCATGGAGTGGGGTGTCGACGCCATCCTCGTGCAGGGTGGCGAAGGCGGCGGTCACACCGGTTCGGTTCCTACCTCGTTGTTGCTTCCTGAAGTTGTCGATGTTGTTGCTGGCCGAGTTCCTGTGGTTGCTGCCGGTGGTTATTTCGATGGCCGCGGTTTGGTGAGCGCTCTGGCTTATGGTGCCAGCGGGATTGCCATGGGTACGCGTTTCCTTCTTACTTCTGACTCTCCAGTACCGATGGAGGTCAAGAAGGAATACCTGGGCACCGCAGTAACGGGCACTTTGGTCACTACCAAGATCGATGGCGCTCCGCACCGCGTCATTCGCACCAAGCTCGTCGATCAGATGGACGGCGCATCGCCATTCACTGCTGTCCCCAAAGCGGTTGCGAACGCGGCGAGGTTCCGCAAGTACACCGGTCTTTCGTGGTTCCAGATGCTTAACGAAGGCCGAGAGATGAAAAAGCGCATGGGCCTTCCGTGGGCAGAAATCATCATGGCCGGCAATACGCCCATCCTTACAAAAGCAACGCTGGTCGACGGCGAACTAGGCGCGGGGATTCTTCCTACCGGCCAAGTTGTTGGGGTTATCGACGATCTTCCGAGTGCCGAAGAACTTATTAATCGAATCATCGAACAAGCAGAGACCACGCTCGATCGTCTCGCCGGTCGTACCCCTGGTTCCTGAACTGCTCCCATTCTTTTTACGGAGGCTGAAATGACAACACTCCTTAATGGTCCCGATGCTGTTCGTGCCGCTGTCGGCACCCATCTTGGTTATAGCGATTGGCTCACTATTGATCAAGATCGCGTCAACTTGTTCGCCGAGGCCACTGGTGATCATCAGTGGATTCATGTCGACCCTGAGCGCGCCAAATCCGGACCGTTTGGTGCTGCCATTGCCCACGGTTATCTCACCATGTCGCTATCGAACTTTTTCCTTCCTCAAATCGTGGAGGTGCAAGGGTTTTCTGCCGGCATCAATTACGGGGTCGACAAGGTGCGGTTCCCGTCACCCGTGAAGGTGGGCGAGAGCGTTCGCGCCGGGGCCGAAATCGCTGAAGTCACTGAAGTCGCTGGTGGCCTGCAAACCCGCATGATGATCACAATTGAAATCGATGGTGGCACCAAGCCAGCCTGTGTCATCGAAGCGTTGTCGCGCTGGCTCATCTGAACCGAACTTTCGGGGGAAATTATGTTCAATCCAATTGGTCCGCTCACCGAAGGTGACGAGTGGTTTCAACATCAGATTGTTGACACTGTCGCAGTTGTTGGTTCAACCGATCTTGCCTGGACCGAGAAGGTCTGCGCCATGGCGATGGCCAAAGACGGGAGTTTGCAGTTGGGCTTTGGCCTAGGGAAGTACACCAATCGCAATGTGATGGACGCGTACAGCGGCATCTCTCGTGGCACCGAGCAAATTACGGTTCGTGTGAGCCGTCGTTTGTCTGATGCTCCGATGCTTCTTGGGGGCGGGCCGATCTCCTATGAGATTGTCGAGCCGCTTCATAAAGTCCGGTTCAAACTTGAAGCCAATGATGTTCAACCAATTGCTTTCGACTGGTTGTTCGAATCTCGTATTCCTCCAATGGTTGAGGAGCGCACCCATAATCGCACCATGTACCGAGTGGCGGCGGAACTTGTGCGCTATCACCAGATCGGAACCTGTAGCGGTTGGGTGGAGGTTGACGGTGTGCGCACCGAGATGAACCCCGATACATGGGTTTCTACTCGCGATCATTCTTGGGGTGTTCGTTACGACGTGGGTGAACCAGCGACTGACCTCGAACCTCGAGGTGGTCTCGACGGCGGAAAGTTCCAGTTCTTCTGGAGCCCCATCCTCATGGAACGTGCCGATGGCTCGAACTACGGATTGTTCTTCAACGTTGCCAAAACAATCTTCCCGGGATTCATGAACAAGAACGTCACTGCCATCATTGAACAAGCCGATGGCAGCGTCGAACACATTGTTGACGTTGAACAGGACTTCACTTACGACACCGCTAATCGTCGCTTGAAGGGTGGGCGAATCATCGCCACCATGTCTGACAGCTCAACCCGGATCTTCACTGTCGAGGCGCTTGGCGACACGGGCTTCCATTTGGGTGCCGGTTTGTATTTCGGTTGGAACGATCACCATCACGGTGAGTGGCGTGGCGAGTTCAACCTTGAAGGCGAGCGCATCGCCGACTGCACCGAACCAGAAATGGCCCGTAAGCTGCATCAAATTCGTGACACCACGGTTTGTATTACCGACGAGACCGGTGGTGGCGTGGGTTACGGCAATATGCAGCCCATCATTGTTGGTGAGTGGCCCGAGCTTGGCCTCACGGCCGAGTCCTCGTTTATGTAAGCAGCGCTCTACTCGTTGGAGAGTGTGCCCGGGCCGGAGCGTGCGATAGCTCGCTCGTCGGTTCCCAAGTACGACGCGATCACCAACGGGTTGTTGCGAACTTCTTTGGGAGAGCCTTCGGCGATAACGCAGCCTGCTTCAAGACAGTAGATCCGGTCGGAAATCGACATCACCATGGGCATGTCATGCTCGATGATCAGAATAGATGCACCTAGTTCTTTACGGATGGAATCGATGAGCGGACCAAATGCTTCGGTTTCACGCTGCGCCACACCAGCAGTTGGTTCATCGAGAAGCAGCAGCGCGCTATCCAGAGCGAGAAGTGCGCCGAGTTCAACAATTCGGCGAGAGCCAGTGGAAAGTTCACCAAGGAGCGTGTCGGCATAGCGAGACAGTCCGAGGTGGCCAATGATTTGATTGGCCTGCTTCTGCTTGCGGTTCTCTCGTTGCGGTGAGGGCGGAAGCGAAAGCATCGAAGGAATCAGCAGCGAACGTTCGCGTGCCTCAAGGGCAACCATGAGCGTTTCGCGAACGGTCAACGATGAGAACAGGAGAGCATTCTGAAATGCGCGGCCCATCCCAAGTCGTGCGCGTCGGGGTGCTGACATCTTCGACACTTCGGTGCCGAACAGCTCTATCCTGCCCGTCATGGGAACGAATCCACTAATTGCGTTCATGAGTGTGGATTTACCTGCACCATTGGTGCCGATGAGGCCCACAATCTCACCGGGCTTGACCGAAATTGATGCACCGTCGACCGCGATTCTTCCACCGAAGCGAACCGAGACATCGGTAGTGATCAATGGAAAAACGCTGTCGTCGTCATGAGACTTTTTCGAGGCCAATGAACCGACGGATCCTGTTTGAGTATTACGTTTCGGTTCCCAGCCTGATCGTTTGGCCAGCCAATTGATCAGCATGTCTCGGGCGCTGTGAAGGATGGAGATAAGTCCGCCTGGGAAGTACAGAAGTACCACCAACATGCCGACCCCCGAGGCAAACAACTTCACCTGCGGTGTGCCGTCGAACAAGATTGGCAAGGCAACGATCACGATGACGCCAAGAACCGCGCCAGTGATGGATGCGATGCCGCCCACGACCGCTACAGCAACCACGCGCAGGGATTGTTCAACATCGAACCAACCGGTGTTGGGACTAAGTTCGGCTTGAGCCGACAGCAACGGCAAGAGTCCGCCTGCCAAAGCGGCAAGACCGCCGGAAATGGCAAAGGCCAGAATTTTCTTCATGGTCGGAGACACGGTGTAGGCCGCAGCAGTGAGTTCGTTATCGCGCACTGCGATGATCGATCGACCAAGACCCGTGCGCCGAATCTGCCAGACGAGAACTAACGCAATCGCCATGGCGAGAAGACAGAACCAATAGACCCCTCGGAAGTTGGTCCCTTTAATTTCCCAGAAGAGAAGTTGATAACCCTTTGCCCGAGAGACATTGAGGTGGGTGATGCCGCCCTCTTCTGAAAGTGCACTGTTGAAGATCAACCAATTGCGCACCATCAAGCCAAACCCAAGGGTGATGACCGCTAGGAAAAGTCCTTTAATACGCAGAGCGGGAATGCCAACGATGAGTGCCGCTATGACGCCAACAATGACGCCAAAAAGAATGGCGACCGGGATAGGCAGTCCTTCGGCAAATTTCACCGTGAAGTAACCGCCAATGGCCACGAAACCAAACTGGCCGAGTGATAACTGGCCGGCCCAGCCGGTGAGGACGGTGACCGAAAGTGCAGCGATGATCCAGATCGGGATCTCGGAATAGCGCAACCAATCGGTTGGCTTATCAAACATGATGGGAAGAAGGAACGCGCCAGCAACCAAGATGCCAATCCCAGCAAGTGTTGATGCGCGGTAGAGTGGGTGCTCTCGGAGCTCTTTATTCACTGTCCGCATCTTTGTGGTGAGTTGCCATTCACCCGCGGTCATGCCCGCCGCCTTCCCCTTCACCAAAATGAGAACGAGAAGGAGAAGGAAGATGGCGACTGTGTTCGAACCGGTAGGAACGTCGCCAGTCTGACCCCAGGTGACCAGCAACATGTCGACCACCCCAACAATGACACCACCGAGCACCGTCCAGTTGAATGAGCGCATGCCGCCGAACATTGCCGCAGTGAGCGAGAGGAGGAGCAACTTTGGTCCCAGAGCGGTTGAGACCGTAGCGATATTTCCTCCTTGTACAGGGGCAATGAGGAGGGCGGCAATAACGGCAAGAAGTCCAGCCAAACCCCAGACTTTTGTGGAGACTGAGCGAATCGAGATTCCGGCCAACTGTGCTGACGAAGTGTTATCGGCGGTGGCTCGGACTTGACGCCCGAATTTGGACTTCTGCAACAACCACGTAAGGGCCAGCATGAGGAGTGGGGCGGCGATCAAGATCGTAATTTGGGGTCCAGAGACTGTGACTCCCAATGGTTCCCACTTGCCGTTCAGTAACGTCGGATAGCTGACATTGCCGGTGAGGTCTTCAGGGATGGGAAGACGCAACTGCAGTAACTGGATGAGTTGCGTGATGCCCAATGTGGCAACGAACAGCAGTAATCGTGGTTGGGTAAACAGTCGGCGCAAAATGAGCTCAGATGCAACTCCCAAAATGACACCAGCGGCAAGCGCAAGGGGCATCGAGAGGGAATAGGGGATGTCGTATTGCAGGTAGAGCAGGGCCATGGAGTAACCGCCAAACGCGCCGATCTGTCCTTGGGCAAAGTTAATGACGCCCGTTGCTCGGAAGATGAGGACGAGTCCAAACGCAACAAGCGCATAGACGAGACCTTGAACAATGCCCGAGAAAATGATGTCGCCGCTAAGTGCAAGACCGAACATGTCAGGCCCCCTCTCCACTAAGGAACACGGCCCGCAAGAGGTCGTCTCGCTGCAGTAGTTCTTGGGCTGGTCCTTCGAACTTCACCTGACCACGTTCCATGAACACTGCTCGGTCAGCGACCGAGAGTGCGACGTTCACAGACTGTTCGACGAGGACCATTGTGGTTCCTTGTGCCTTAAGTCGTTCAACAATCACCAGAAGCCGTTGGACGACGATCGGTGCAAGGCCAAGTGAAAGCTCATCAATAAGAAGTAGATCGGGTTCGAGCATGATCGCTTTGCTGAGGGCCAGCATTTGTTGCTGTCCACCGGAAAGCGATCCGGCTTTGGAATCGATGAGGTGGGTGAGTTCAGGGAATGCCTCGAAGGTGGCGGCAACGCGCTCGGCCCGCTTGGTTTTGTCCTCAATCAGTTCCGACCAAAGCTCGAGGTTTTCGTCAACAGTCATTGATGGAAACACGGCGTCACCGCCTGGGATTTGCATCATGCCGAGAGCAACCCTGTACTGCGGATCGACAAGGGTGATGGTTCGACCGTTCATGCGCACTACGCCACGGTCAGGGTTGAGAAGGCCACTGATGGCTCGAAGCACGGTAGATTTTCCGGCACCGTTGGTTCCGAGAATGGCAAGACACTCGCCTTTTTTCACTTCGAAACTCACATCGAACAGAACCTGCAATGTTCCGTATGACGCGTCGACATTGCGAACCTGAAGAGCCGGGATGTTCTCGGGGTCGGCTGCCATACGCTTTTGCTCTTCTTGCATCTCCATGAGTTCCGCAACGGTGCGCGAAATATCGCTCTTCATGTAGCGAGATCCGTAGATGATAAGGAGGCCACCGATAAGAGTGGCTGGCGGAATGACCACAGTAAGTGCGGTGCGTTGACCGAATGCATCCGAGAACGCACCGGTAAGAAGCCCGCCGAAGAAACCACCCATGAGGAAGATGTAGACACCCACCATGGCGAAAGCCTGGGCCCTCATTTGATACGGGACGACTGCGGAAATGGAGGGCCCCATTTGCGTAAAAGCCATTCCCTGGAATGCATTGCCGATGGCAAAGAACGCAATGAGAATAGCGGCCTGCTGGAAACGCAGGCCAATAGTAAGGAAGGTGCCATACAACAAAATCGAAACACCCATGAGTTTGAGTGCTGATGGTGGGCTCTTACGAAAGAGTCGTTCGCCGTAACGACCAGCGATGGGAATAGCAGCAACCGAGACTGCCCACGTGATGGAAAGAATCCAGCCACGTTGGAACGCGTCGTAGCCGTAGATGTCTTTCATCATCAGGTTGAAGGTTGCAGGAACGGCAACCAGTGCGAAACCGAGAACACCAATTCCAACGATGAGGAAGTAGAACGTGCGCACTTTCTTTAGACGAGCCATTGCCGCGCTGAGACGCACTGGTCCGTCGTCAACAACGTTCTCGGCGACTTCAGGACCGAAGACTGCTTCTTGTTCGTTCCGACCGCGTTTCGGTTCATGTTTGAACGCGAAGGCGATGCCAAGGAGTGTCGCCGGGATTCCAAACATCCAGAAGACCCAACGCCAATCTCCCGCCTGGTTACCGGCAAGAACCACGATGCCACCAGCAACAATCGGGCCGACAACCTGACCAATGGGTCGGCCAAGTGTTTGGGCGGCAAACATTCGGGTACGCACCCCGATCGGGTACTGATCGGCGATCAGCGACGGAGTGATCGGGATGTTTGCCGCCGCCCCGATACCGGTGCCTGCAGTTGCGATACCCATTTGAAACGGATTCACAATGAAACCGATGGCGACGCCAAATGCGCCCCACACCACGGTGGCCGCGCCGAGGACCTTGGTGCGTGAGTAGCGGTCAGCCAGCCAAGCGAAGGGGAGCGACGAGAGAACTAAGGCGACTCCGCCAAAACTGATGAGGCCAAGCAGGGTGGTGTCGGAGATATCGAGCGTTTCTTGAATATCGGGGCCAAGCACAAGAAGTGCAACTCGCTGGAACTCCTCGACAACGACGACTAACAGCAATAGCACGATCATTGAGATGCCGCCCTGCTTCAGGCCCTCCCGTAAACGCATTGCGTTGCCATCGCCTACGCCTGGAAGCAGGTCGTCGGGAAGGACGAAATCCTCAGATTTTGCTGCCTCAAGCCGGTTGGCTTCTTCCTCGAAAATGACCGAGGTGAGGTTTGTAAGGTCTCCGTCTGGCGCAGTGGTAGATCCGTTGCTGGCCTCTATTCGGTCGTTCAAAGTCCCCTCCTTCGTTGAGATTCCACTGCCCATGCCCCGGTGTTTGGGGATTTGGGGATTTGGGGAGTCGCAGCAACCTAGCCGAACCTAGGGGACGGTGACTGCTGTCACAGAAATGGTTGAGCTGGTCGATGAGCTTCACCTTGTCACCGAGGGAAACCTCCCCGCATGGTGACGTGGGTCACGCTATGGTGACTCTGTAACTTTCTTGCCCTAGTGCGGGAAGCAACCGTCGGAAAGTCCGGCCAGGGATATAAATGGAGGAACGATGGCCAGTAAACGTGGACTGAGGGCTGCAGTAGCGCTCATTTGTGTACTTTCGCTTACAGCAGTTGCCTGTAGTAGCGGCGGCAGTAGCGGGGGCGGGGACTCCAAGGGCGGCGGGAGTAATGGTGATACCACTGGTATCAGCGGCTCCGTTGTGAAAATCGGCGTTGCGGTGTCTGATCTTGATGGTTTGCGCGCTGCTGGTTTCAATCTTGCTGCGGCATTGACGACCCCCAACCTGTTGAAGCGGACCACCTCCTACTTTGACCTCTGGAATGCCGCGGGTGGCATCAATGGCTACACGTTCGAAGCGGTCCCAATGGTGTGGGATCCGGTCAAGCCGGCCACTGCCCAGAAGGTGTGCGATGACGCCACCATCAACACTCCTGTTTTCGCGTTTATTAATTCAAGCGGTATGGGTGCCAAGTACATCGAATGCATCGCCGCAGCTGGCGTGCCTACCTTCTTCGGTGACGTTGCTCCCCAGTCCGCTCACGCCACCGGAATGCTGACTACGATCGCGCCTCCGGCTGAGGTCAATGCCACTGCTGGTGTGAATGTTGCTATTGAAGCGGGACAGATTCCGAAGGGGGCCAAGGTCGGCATCCTCGCTGGCAACGGTCCGGAACACACTGCGGCAACTGCCGCGGCGAAGGCTGCGTTGGAAAAGAACGGCAATGCCGTGACAACTGTTGCCATCGACACCTTGCAGGGTGATCCGGGCGTCATGAACACCGAATCTGCTGCCGCCGTCAACACCTTTAAGGCCGCTGGAGTTGCCAACGTCATTGCCGCATTGCAGTTCACCGCCTCGGGTGGCTTTTGGGATAACGCTGCTGGTAACAACTGGCAGTTCACCTTCTTAGATGTTGCATCCTCGATGTGTACCCCTTATGGCGGAAAGTCCCTGAAGGCTTCGGCTGTGGGTGGCATCTGCTACACCGCCAATGATGAGGACGTGACCTCTGATGGAAAGCTCGCCACCGACACCCCGTTCGAGAAGGAGTGCCGTGCGCACTACGATAAAATCTCTGTACCTGATTACGGCGGAGTGCTTTCGTACCCGGGAGTTGCTTCCGGCGAGTTGCGCACTCTCCCCGACGGAACCAAGGTCAGTTCTGACATCGGGCAGGGCGATTGCAACATCACGAACCTGATAAAGCTTGCTCTTGAAAAGGCGGGCAAGAACCTTGATCGTGGTTCGTTCATGAAGGCCTTGCGTACTCTGGGTGATGTGCCTCTTGCCAGTGTCTCAGATGGCAAGGGCAGTGCTACTGAGGACCGCACCTTCATCTCGACAGTCCTTCACGGAGTGAAACTCACTGCAGCACCCACCGGTACGGTGAAGAACGCGACTGGCACCTACAACGGTTGCCCGATTGACATGCAGTGCTGGGTTCCTGTGAATACAACCTGGTACCCGATTACGAAGTAACGATCTGATCATTCGGATCAATCAAGAGGGCGTCGGCTTCGGCCGGCGCCCTCTTGGCGTTGCGTTGCCACCAAAAACTTGTTCGCTATGTTTCAGGTACGAAGAACGGATTGAGGGCAAAGTGGGTGGGTTGTTCGAAAAATGCTGGCACCGACACGATGAGCCCCGCCACGTCCACCTTGTCAATCTCAATGTTGTTGTACAGCGCGCACCGCCGGGTGTGATGACAACTTACTTATGCAATCACTCTGTTAGCGCGCAACTGTTCGATCGTTTCCTCGTCGAAACCGAGTTCTCCCGCAAGAACTTCGTTGGTGTGTTCGCCCAACCACGGCATGCGCACATCGGGTCCTTCGCTCATCTTCGACATCTTGATGGGATTACCCGGCGTTAGTACCGGATCGCCGCCATCGGGACGAGGAATTTCCACCAGCATGTGACGAGCAGCAACATGAGGGTCGTCGATGACTTGTTGGGCGGTGAGACACGGACCGGCAGCAACGCCAGCAGCGGCGAGCGCTTGGCAGGCTTCGACATTGGTCTTATCGGCCGCCCATTCCTTCACGCCAGGACGCAATAGGTCGTCCATATGTTCTCGCCAACCAGCCCGGGTGGAAAGGCGTTCCTCGGTTAACCATTCGGGCTTGCCAATAAGGTTGGCCAGCCGTTCGAATTCGTGTTCGCGGCCCACCTGAATGATGAACCAACCATTGGAGGCTTCGAATCCGTCGAGGATCATGGCCAGGCCTTGGCCCGGTTCGGGGCGGAGTCCAAGTGACCAGAAGTTAGTGACGAGGTCGGTCATGGAGATCATGGCATCGAACATGGCGACATCGATGTACTGACCTTGGCCAGTGCGATCGCGGTGGCGAAGAGCGGCCAGGATGCCAATGGTGCCGAACAGGGCGGTACCGATATCGCCAAGTGCGCCAACCGGCGACACCATTGGTGGGCGTCCCGGTTCAAGTTTGTAGTCGTAGATGCCGCTCATCGCTTCCGCCACCGCGGCATACGCGGGCCAACCGTCATAGGGGGTGGCCACGGTGTTACCGAAACCTGAAACGGACAAATACACAACGCCGGGATGCACCACGGCAATGTCTTCGTAACCAAGCCCCATGCGTGTGAGCGCACCGCCTTTGAAGTTTTCGGCAACGATGTCGAACTTGGGGGCCAGGTCAAGAATGATTTGTCGACCTTCATCAGATTTCAGATCCACGCAGATTGATTTCTTGTTGAGGTTGTTACGCAAATAAGTGGCGCCAACCATGCGACCTTCGGGGTCGGTAATGCCAGGCTGTGAGCCGCGGCCAAGATCGCCGCCTTTCACGCTCTCGACCTTCACGACATCTGCACCCATTCGGGCCAGTAGTTGTGTGGCGTAGGGGAGTGCCTGCATTTGCTCAAGGGCAAGTACGCGCAAACCGTCGAGTGGCTTTCCGTATTGTTGTGCGTCGGGGTTGGTGATGTCTCCGAGTTTCATAGCGCCGACCCTACCGGGCCTTGGCGGGGAGATTCTTAGATCGTGGCGCGGTATTCGGAAATGATTGGGGCTAATTCGGTTGGTGTCGCGCCATGCATGATGACTCCGTCACATCCAAGGGCAAACTGATTGCGCACGGCCGCTACGCACTGCTGGGAGGAACCAACTGCGGCCCATGTCAGCCACTCATCGGGAATAAGAGCGGCGACATGTTCAAGTTGTTCAGTGGTGCCGACAACATCGAGGCCGCGAACCGATTGCACAACTTCATCGGCTAGGAAGCGGTCGACAACCGCTTCATCCCAACCGTTGGTGCGGGCCAAAAGGTGTCCGTATCCCTGAAGGTAAGTACCCAGGCGCCCGACCAATTTCATAAGTCGTTCTTCGGCGCTGACGTGGTCGCCGATGGTGGCGTAACAGGACCACACTTTGACGTCATTGGGATTGCGTCCAGCCCGTTCGGCGGCGTCTTTTACTGTCTTCACACATCTTTTTGTTGTTTCGTCGGTGAAAAACGTGTGCAGCACAACCTCGTCGAAACAACGGCCAGCAAGTTCCAGGGTGTTGTTTCCAAATGCAACGATGCCCATTGGGAGATGTTCGTCAAGCGTTGCATCGAGGTGCAGCACTGGCCACGAACCGGCCGGCCCGTCGTGACCAATGATCACTTCACCTCGGAACAGCCTCCGCATGATGCCGGCGAAATCTTCCATCTGCGCGGTGGTGATTCGACCAATTCCAAACGCGTCCTGCATTGGCGCAATGCCTCGACCGAGACCCAGTGTGAAGCGACCGTTGGTGAGGCTTTGCATCGTGCGAGCAAAGCCCGCGGTGACAATGGGGTGACGGGTGTTCTGATTGGTGGCCGCAGTAGAGATTGCGATCCGTTCACTTACCGCGCCAACTGCGCCACACAATGTGGCGGATTCTTTTTTGTTGTAGCGCTCAGAAACAAAAACACGTCCGAAGCCCAACGCTTCGCCTTCTCGTACTTCACCGATGAGATCGCGTGCGGAATCGGGTTGTCCGGGCAATACATAGAAGCCAAGTTCAGGAAGAACAGTTGCAGTCATGACCGTTGTCTAGCCGGTTTCAACGATTCAGTCGTTGAACTTGGAGGTCGTTGGAAGGCACATAAGGCCGCGCACACTGAACGAAGCAACCGACTCATTAAGGCTTCTGACTGTTCATCAGTTACTGTCAGAGGCATGCGAGGCATCATTTCTTGGGGGGTCTACCTCCCCTATCGACGACTGGATAAGTCACAAATCTCGGCGTTCATCGGCCAAGGGGGAGGCAAAGGCACCCGTGCCGTTGCTTCTTTCGACGAGGACACCACATCTATGGGAACCGAAGCATCCCGGATCGCCCTTCGAGGTGTCGACCGGTCGCTTCATAGCGGTCCCTCAGCGGTTCTTTTCGCCACCGCGTTGCCGGCGTATGCCGACAAAACCAACGCCACCGCCATTCACGCCGCACTTCGTCTTCCCGCCGATGTCCCAGCATTCGATATTGGCGCGTCAGTGGGTTCGGCCGCCGGCGCATTGCGTATGGCTCTGTCTACTTCCGGCGATCGTCTCTATGTGGCCGCCGATATGCGCACCGGCCTCGCCGGTTCGGCCGATGAAGCCAATGGTGGCGATGCTGCTGCTGCGTTGGTCATTGGTGAAGGCGATGCGGTGGTGGCTGAACTTATTGCTTCGGCCAATGTCACCGAAGAATTTCTCGATCGCTGGCGTACCCCTGGCGATATTCGCTCCAAGGTGTGGGACGACAAGTTCTCTGAACTCACTTATGTGCCTGCGGCTCGTCAAGCATTCAAGAACGCGCTTGCTGCTGCTGGCCTGGAAACAGTCGACATGGTTGGCGTTGCTGCGCCTACCGCTCGCATTGGTGCTGCGGTGGCCGCAAAACTTGGTGTGGCCAAGACCATCGACGATCTCGCTTCAACAATTGGTGTCACCGGCGCGGCCCAACCAGCGTTGTTGTTGTGCAACGCGCTTGAACAAGCCGAGCCCGGTCAAACCATTGCCATCATCACGTGTGCCGATGGTGCCGAAGTCATTATCGTTCGCACCACGCCCGCTATTGCCAAGATATCGCCCGCGCCTTCGGTTGCTACTCAACTCGCGTCGGGTGCGCCTGTTACCTATGGCCGTTTCTTGTCTTGGCGCGGAATGGTCAACGTTGAACCTCCTCGTCGCCCCGAACCAGCACGGACCTCAGGAACAGCTGCTGCTCGAAACGCCGAATGGAAGTTCGGTTTCGTTGGCAGTCGCGACAATGAAACTGGCGAAATTTTTCTTCCTCCGGTTCGCGTTTCGGCCGATGGTCAACGCACCGACCAAATGAGTCCTGCGCCCATGGCCGATGTTGAAGGCACCATCGCCACCTTCACCGTCGATCGCATGGCCTATTCACCATCGCCGCCCATCATTTTTGCGGTTGTCGATTTCGATGGTGGTGGCCGTTTGCCTATTGAACTTACCGATACCGATCTTGAAGAGGTCGTCATTGGTGGTCGTGTTGGCATGACCTTCCGTCGCCTGTTTACTGCCGACGGAATTCATAACTACTTCTGGAAGGGCAAGATGCTCCGTGGCTAGTCATGGAATTCGCGATCGTGTTGCCATTGTTGGCATGGGCTGCACCAAGTTCATCGAGAACTGGGGTGCCAGCCTCGACGACATGATGATCGATGCTTCAAACGACGCGTACGCGTCTGCCGGTGTCAACAAAGACGATGTCGATGCGTACTGGTTTGGTACTGCGCAAAGCGCCATGAGCGGCATTGCTCTTGCTCGGGCACTGCAGTTGCAAAACAAGCCGGTCACTCGAGTGGAGAACTATTGCGCCACTGGTGGCGAAGCGCTTCGCCAAGCGGCCTACGCGCTGGCCTCTGGCGCATACGACTTGTGCATGGTCGTGGGTGCCGAGAAGGTCAAAGACACTGGCTTCCAGGGTCTCAATGCGTTCCCCATTCCTAACGACGGGACTGCACGCAGTCTTACTGCTGCTGCCATGTACTCAATGATCGTTCCCGCCTATGGAAAGAAGTACGGCGTTGACGAATCCACCATGCGGGATGTGCTTACTCACATTGCAGTGAAGAACCATTTCAATGGTGCTCGCAATGAGCGTGCGCAGTTTCGTAAAGAGATCAGCGCCGAAATGGTTGAGAAGTCACCAAAACTTGCTGGCACTCTTGGCGTGTTCGATTGCGCTGGCGTGGCCGACGGTTCGGCCGCCGCAATCGTGTGTCGCGCTGAAGACGCGTACAAGTACACCGATAAGCCCATTTTTGTGAAGGCACTTTCGTTCATCGCCGGTAACGGAGGTGGTCTTACTGATCCGTCGTATGACTACACCACTTTCCCCGAGATTGCTGCGTGCGCAATTGATGCCTACGCGCAGGCCGGTGTCACCAATCCGCGCACCGAAGTGGCAATGGCCGAGGTGCACGATTGCTTCACGCCCACCGAACTTGTGCTTATGGAAGACCTGCAGTTCTCAGAGCGCGGCACCGCATGGCGCGATGTTCTCGACGGTTCATTCGATCTCAATGGCGATCTGCCCATCAACCCTGATGGTGGCCTGAAATCATTCGGTCATCCCACCGGTGCGAGCGGTTTGCGCATGATGTTCGAAGCGTTCCTGCAATTGCGAGGTGAAGCACCAGCCGATCGCACAGTGCATTCTTTTAGCGACAGTCGCAAACTTGCGCTTACGCACAGCCTTGGTGGTTACCCGGGCGAAATGGTGTCGTTCATCTCGTTGTTGGGCGCCGAAAAGGACTGACCCTCAGGGGCTCAGCAGCCGATCGAGGTCTTCGCTCACGCCGAGCGTTTCAGCCCACGTGCGCATGTGCTGAAGGTCAAGGTCATTGATCGCCGCAATCTCGACGCAGTCGCGCCACTGAACATCAGAGTTGGATTCGGCTCTCCAGCGAAGTTTGGCAAGCACGATGTCTTCGGCGGTCGCCACCCATGTTGAAATTCCAAACAAATCCGCAGCGACTCGACGAGTAAGGCGCATTCGTTCGAAACTGTCGGTGGGGGCACATGCGAAGATGTCAACCTTTCCCGAAGATGCAGTGTCAATAATGTTGAATGACCCAGATGTCGCAAGTGCAGTTCGTGCCGCGTCGACGGGAACATAGAGGCCGTTAGCGCTGAGCGAATCGGTAAGTTCGCTAAATCGCTCGTTCGGGACATGGACGGCGAGGTCGATATCGACTGTCGTGCGTCGGAGCCCCCAGACGGTTGCGGCAATTGAACCAACAACGAGATAGTCAATGTCGAGCGTTTCAAGAATTTGGGCGACGCGTTCAAAGATGGAAGTGAAGCGATCCATCAGTCAGCTAATTCAATATCGGGATAGGCCGCTTGCGCGAGCTCAATGCCGTGGCTTCTCCGGACCAATTCGGCGAGCCAGAAACGTTCGCCAGCATCGGGGTACTTGCGTCGGATAGATGCCACCGCGATCTCGTCAACGGAACGTTGGAATTGCGACCAAAGTTCAAACCGCTCGGATGGAGTGAGGTTTTTGACCGCGTTCATTTCGACGCGCCATGCGTCGATCGTCGTATCGGAGGGAACCCCTGCCGGGCGAACATCTGTCACGGGTCTAAGTGTACGACCGTGCAACGACAGTGGGCTGTTTGAGCGCGGGGGTAAATCAGAGCCGTTCGATAATGGTGACGTTGGCCTGACCGCCACCTTCGCACATGGTCTGCAGTCCGTATCGACCACCAGTGCGCTCAAGTTCATTGAGCAAGGTGGTCATGAGGCGCACGCCAGTTGCACCCAACGGATGCCCAAGCGCAATTGCTCCACCGTTTACGTTGACCTTCGCCATGTCGGCGCCGGTTTCTTTTTGCCAGGCAAGCACAACCGAAGCGAAAGCTTCATTGATCTCGATGAGATCGATGTCATCAAGGGTCATGCCGGCCTTTTCCAGCGCACGCTTGGTGGCGGGAATGGGAGCAGTGAGCATGTAGATGGGGTCGTCGGCAAGCACTGACAAGTGATGAATACGCGCACGTGGCTTGAGTCCATGTTGCTTCACTGCGGCTTCGCTGGCGATGAGCATGGCTGCCGATGCATCGCTGATTTGTGATGAAACAGCTGCAGTCACTCGACCGCCTTCGGTGAGCGGTTGCAGTGAACGAATCTTTTCCCAGTTCGGTTCACGTGGGCCTTCGTCGGCGCTAATCCCGTTGAATTCGAAGATCTCATTTTCGAAGCGTCCCTCAGCGCGGGCACGAATGGCACGTTCGTGTGATTGAACTGCAAATGCTTCCATGTCTTCTCGCGAAATGTCCCACTTTTCAGCGATCATGTCGGCAGCGCGGAACTGTGAAACTTCTTGGGTTCCAAAACGCTTCACCCAACCTGTTGAACCACTGAACGGATCGGTGAAACCGTAGGGTTCGGCTACCAACATTGCTGAGCTAATCGGAATTTGCGACATTTGTTGCACGCCACCAGCAACGACAAGATCTTGGGTTCCGCTCATCACACCTTGTGCGGCGAAGTGCACTGCTTGTTGTGAGGAACCGCACTGGCGATCGACGGTGGTGCCGGGTACGTGCATGGGAAGGTCGCCAGCCAGCCAACAGGTGCGGGCGATGTCGCCGGCCTGACCGCCAATGGTGTCGAGGCAGCCGAATACAACATCGTCAACTGCGCCGGGGTCGATGCCGGTGCGGTTCATGAGTTCAACAAGGCTGGCCGCACCAAGATCGGCGGGGTGAACCTGGGAAAGACCGCCACCGCGACGACCAACGGGGGTGCGGACGGTGTCGATGATGTAGGCCTCGGCCATTGCGGGCTCCTAAGGAAGGGGGCGGACGGGTGCCAACAGTACCTGCCCCCGGGCCCGTTACTCTCTGTGGGCAATGACCCCACGTTCTCGCCCTATCGCCACATGGATTGGGCTTGTGTTGCTGCTTGTTGTCCTCGTTGTTCTCGGGACCAGACTTCTGGGGGCGAGGGCCGACAATGGTTCGGCGGTAATCGCCAAAGAAAAAGAACGTGCCGCTGGTTTTGTGAACCGCCTCACCGTGGTGAACATGCTCGATGTGCCGTTGTTGGCCACGGTGACCGATGTCGATCCTTCGCAGTGGGGTCGAATCCCGCCTGATGATGAAGCACCCGCGGGGCTTCAAGGTTCCGACGTTGCTCCGGGCCGTGTCAGTGATGTTGCCGCACTGCGTCCGTTGCGGATTGTCGATGGGGGAGGCGATGCAACATTCACGCTCATGCTTTCCACTGCAGGTCCGGAACTGGTGGCGTCATCGAATGGAACCGATCCTGGCTTTCGATCGATAGTTGCACTTGTGCCCATTCGTTCAAGTGCTACCGAGTATTGCCTGCCCGATGGCGGTAAGTGTTTCGAAGACAGCGCTTGGTTCAATTGGCAAGACGCGCCCGAACCGCCCCTCGATTTATTTCGTGAATGCATTGAGGACGAACGTGTTGTGGGGTCATATGTAAATAGTGCAGGACAATTGCGAGAAGTGCGGGCCGTATTCCAATGTGACGCCACCCGGCTTCAGACTTATTTGGTTCTGCAGCCCGCTTGAGTTGGCGGAGCGATTCGTTCATCGGGCTGCGTTAGCGATTGCCGAGAAGTTTCGCCAAGGACCCGAACTGAGCGAAGCGACAAGGCCATAACACTGGAGTACTTCAGCGAATAAGAACGACCTCGGGCTCTAGCCCGAAGGGTTTGAGTTCGGCCCAGTGTCGGTCGGCGGTGAGTACCGGCAGCTGGTGCGCGGTGGCTAACAATCTGGGACCCGAGCTTGTCAAAGACAAGAGCAAGCATGGCGGACGCGTCGGGGACGCAGCGATCGCGCAACGTCGGAGACGTCAAGAGCTAGGAGTGGGACTCGCCTTGTCGCTCGGTAGGGAGTTCATCGACGACCGATCTCGTGAAGCCCCTTTCCCTCGAAGCCGACACGGGCATTTCGCCCTGAACCCACCACCGCACGCGAAAGCGCCCACCTCGTGGCGGGCGCTTCACAACAAACCAACAAAACTCAGATGCTAAGGATTGTGCAGGATCCGTGGCCGAACAGACCTTGGTTAATGGCAAGACCAACCTTGGCGTTCTCCACCTGATGTCCGGGGCACCTGCCCTGCAATTGCCAGGTGAGTTCGCACACCTGCGCAATGGCTTGTGCGGGAATGGCTTCACCGAACGACGCTAAGCCGCCCGATGCGTTCACCGGTTTTGCACCACCAAGGGCAGTAACACCGTCGCGAACTAAACCTGCACCTTCACCTTCGGGGCAAAAGCCAAGGTTTTCGTACCAGTCGAGTTCGAGTGCGGTGGAAAGGTCGTATACCTCTGCACACGAAATATCTTCGGGACCAAGCCCTGCTTGTTCGTACGCGTTATGGGCAATGGAGTCTTTGAACCCAAGCGCTGGGGGAGTGACAACCGCGTTGGAGTCGGTGGCGATGTCGGGAAGTTCCAAACGCACCTGCGGATAGGTAGGTGTGGTGTTGGAAACGGCACGAATGCGTACTGCCCCTTCGAGGGTGCCAAACTTTTTCTTGGCGTACTCGGGTGTGCAGATGATGACGCAAGCTGCGCCGTCGGAGGTTGCACAAATATCGAGCAGCCGAAGCGGATCGGACACGATTGGCGAACCGGCAAAATCCTCGAGCGAAAACTCTTTTTTGAATCGGGCATACGGGTTATTCACGCCCGCTTTGGAGTTTTTCACCTTCACCATGGCGAAGTCTTCAACAGTGTCGCCGAACACGTCGATACGACGACGAGCGTTCAACGCGAAGAACGCGGGGTTGGTTGCGCCCAACAAGTGAAAACGCTGCCAATCGGGATCGTCTCTGCGCTCGCCACCAACGGGAGCGAAGAAACCCTTAGGCGTGGTGTCGGCGCCAATGACCATGGCAACATCGGCGAAGCCGGCAAGGATCTGCGCGCGGGCCGACTGCATTGCTTGTGCGCCCGATGCGCACGCGGCATACGAAGAAGAAATCTGCGCGCCTGTCCAGCCCAATGCTTGGGAGAACGTGGAACCAGAAACGAAGCCGGGGTAACCGTTGCGAATGGTGTCGGCACCGGCAACGAATTCGATCTCGGACCACTTCACGCCAGCGTCGGCCAGTGCTGCGCGTGCAGCCACGAGGCCGTATTCAACAAAGTTGCGGCCCCACTTTCCCCATTCATGCATGCCGGCACCAAGAACAACAAGATCGCGATCGCTACTCATTACGCATCACCTTTTTCATTCTTCGCAGTGTGCGAACCGGCGGCGGGGGCCCATGTCCAGATCCAGTGGTCAACGCCTTCATCGTCTCGATACAGCACCTGAAGGTCGACTTCAACCTCCATGCCGATTTGAAGATCGGCGGCCATCACACCTTTGGCCACCTGGCCAAGGATGACGAGGCCTTCGGCTTCGAGCTGTACCGCAGCAAGAGCGTAAGGCTCGAAGGGATCGGCGGCCACATACGGGGGCGGCGGCGCGTAATGGTTTTCGGTATAGGACCACACCTTGCCGGTACGGCTGAGCGGCGTGGGCTCAAGCTCTGCACCTTCGCATTCGGGGCTGGGACAGGTGCCTCCACGAGGGGGGAACACGTAGGTTCCGCACGTGGTGCACTTGGCGCCGATGAGTGTGTAGGGCTCGGAGGTGGTGAACCACCCCTCGATGGCAGGAACTCGTTCCGTGGTTGTCACGCAGAGCAATCTAACGGACCGCCAGATGGGTGTGAGATGGCACGGGCAATGGCGCGAAACTTGGCGCCTGCTCAGTGCGATGAGGTGCGATGACTATTTGGTGAGACTCGATCGGTCTCTGTTCGGTTCAAAGTTGCTGTTTTGTTGGGGTCGTTCTTCATGGATCTGGTACGGTTTTGGCCACTATTGACCGGGACTGCTGAGGAGAGTGTTGTGATGGCTGCTGCGATGGGTGTTGTTGAGTCTTCTGGTTTGAATCGGGCGCAGCGTCGTGGTTTGTTGCGTCGTACTGGTGCTGTTGGTGGTGCTGGGGTGTTGGCTGGTGGTGCGGTTGGTTCAGCGGCGTTGTTGTCGTTGTTGGCTTCGTCTGCTGGTGCGGTTT
>Ga0209702_10000186_pt1 | contig 123986 bp, 126 predicted proteins | sample FRY01_FD_187210 | JGI IMG/M metagenome (GOLD analysis project Ga0209702, IMG submission 187210) | Freshwater microbial communities from Lake Fryxell liftoff mats and glacier meltwater in Antarctica - FRY-01 (SPAdes) (version 2) | ecosystem: Environmental > Aquatic > Freshwater > Ice > Glacier...
TGGTGGAATTGCTTAACCCGCAAGCTATCGAGCCGAAGCGAGTAATAAACAACAGGCTTGTTTCTAGCCCCTCTCACCGTGGTAAGCTATATAACAGCAAAAACAATACGCGGACGTGGTGGAATTGCTTAACCCGCAAGCTATCGAGCCGAAGCGAGTAATAAACAACAGGCTTGTTTCTAGCCCCTCTCACCGTGGTAAGCTATATAACAGCAAAAACAATACGCGGACGTGGTGGAATTGGTAGACACGCAAGCTTGAGGGGCTTGTGGCCGAAAGGCTGTGGAGGTTCAAGTCCTCTCGTCCGCACCATAATTATTAGCTTACTATCAAAAGTAAACCCCACTCTCTAACGTGGGATTTTTGCTGCCTGCAAGACATTTTCTAGTAAACAGGCAACAGTGACAGGGCCAATGCCACCCGGAACTTTTGAGATAAGAGCTACTTTTGGCTCAACAGATGAGTATTCTACATCACCTGCTATTATGTCACCACTCTCAGAAGCGCCAGCGTCTAAGACAATGACCCCTGCCTTGAGCATATTACCAGCTAGTAAGCCGGGTGAGCCAGTAGCAGTAACAATAATATCGGCTTGAGCTGTTAGAGCTTCTAGAGAGACACTCGCTAGATCTGCCGTGAATACCTTAAGCTTGCGGTTTTTTAAGATAATACCTAGAGGCAGACCCACCAGCTTGCCCTGGCCAATAATTAAAATATTTTTGTTTTCAAGACTAATATTTTCGCTCGAAATAATTGCCAGAATAGCTTTTGGGGTAGCCGGAATCAGGCTTTGGGTATTGTTTTTTAGACTCTCAAGAGACTGACTAGAGAGCCCGTCTACATCTTTTGATAGGGGAATTAGATCAAGTAATGACTGTTGGTTTTTTAGACCATTGAGGGGCAGCTGCATTATAATTCCACTTACAGAATTATCAAAAGCCAGCTGAGTCATATTAGATTTGCATTCGGCTAGGCTAATGCCAGACCAGTCTAGAAGCTCACAGCTAATACCAACTTGGCTTGCTTTCTTTTGTTTTAGACCAACATAAAGCTTAGAACGCTTGTCGGCCTGGTAAGTAATGATTACTAGTTTTGGTTTAAGTTGATATTTTGCAGTACGCTTAGCAATTGATTCAAGTATTAGATTAGCTATTTCTCTGCCGTCAATAATTTTTGTCATATTTAATGTTATTATAACAAAAAAGACCTTCAAAAAGGCCTTTTTATATTGGTGGGCGGGGCGGGACTTGAACCCGCAAGCCCTAGGGGCAACAGATTTTAAGTCTGTCGTGTATACCAATTCCACCACCCGCCCTGGAGGCGCGTACCGGATTTGAACCGGTGTACAGGGTTTTGCAGACCCTTGCCTAACCACTCGGCCAACGCGCCAAAGTTTGTGGAGGAGCATTGCATATTATACCTGTTTAGTTCAGATACTAAAAGGGCTGGAAAATATCTACGAGTTTTGCTATAATCAATGACGTTAAAGCAATTAAAACATCACTCTTAAAGTAAAATAGTAGTTGATTATCACGGCGAGATAGCTCAGTTGGTAGAGCAGTGGCTTGAAGAGCCTCGTGTCCTCGGTTCGATTCCGAGTCTCGCCACCAGTTTATAAACACAAATATGCGGGTGTAGCTCAGTTGTTTAGAGCGCTTCCTTGCCAAGGAAGAGGTCGAGAGTTAGAGTCTCTTCACCCGCACCAAATGTCATTATTAGAGCCAGCAAGGCTCTTTTTCTTTGCCTAGACTATTAATTTAAAGTGGCGGTTGAGTTTTTATTTTTAACTAGTTGATTTACAATATTTTTTGTAGAGCTAATTTAGTTTTATAGTAGCTTTCTACCTAGCCCGCCGCTAGCACCCAGACAGTAGATAATGGGGTTAAGTTTGACCCATACAATACTAGTGCCCTCCGTGCTAGACTACTACAACAAGACAACCTAGACCCAGCAGCAGCAGCCCTATTGGCTAAAACCAAACAGGAATCAGAAGAAAAAGCCGAACAGCAACGCCAAGCTGAAGCCGAATCCAGACAAGCCCTAGCTACTTTTAGAAGCTACCTAGCGCAAAGCCCAGATTCCCTAGCCGCCCGAGCCCTACCTAACGATAGCGAGCTACAATACAACTACGACCCAGCCACTCAAGAGTGCAAGATAACTCGCACTGACGGCGGGAGTATTGTATTAGATATTTCCCGGAGCAAGCTACAAGGCGAGCTACCACTGCCACCCCAGCTAATGGTGACCTGGCTTGATTGCCGCGCCAACCAACTCACCACCCTGCCAGAGCTACCAGCCAGCTTGACCGAGCTTATTTGCTACACCAACCCTGAATTAGCTAATGACCCAGCCACCCAAGCCGCCTTGCAAGCCATGAGAGACAGGGGAGCAACCGTGAGGGCATAATAACCCTAACCCAAGCTGAGTTGCTTGCCTTACAGCCAATAAAATTATTAAACAATTTTTATGACTTTCTTAGCTTTAGGGTGTCAAACATCTAAAAAAACCGTTATAATACAGCGTGTAATACAATAATTATAATACAAGAGGAGATAGATATGGTTACAGGATACTGCGTAAAGTGTAAAGAAAAGGGCGTTGAATTGACAGCACCAGAGATTCACCAAACTAAAAGAGGTGGATTCATGGCCAAAGGTAAGCACGAGAAATGTGGAACAACCGTATGTGCGATGATGTCTAAAGACAATGCCGAAAAAGCCATAGCCGAAGGCGCTTCAAAGGCTTACTAAACGACTGCAATAGTTTTTTGAAAGCTGAGATTACTTTAGTAGCCTCAAGCAAAATTTTTGGCCATGCACTGCCTTAGTGAAGTGTAGCCAGCAACAATTTGAGCCCGTAGGGCTCTTTTTGTTATAATTTATACAAGAATTGTCTTACTATTTCCAGCAGTGATAAAGATTAATAACTTTGCCGATAGTATAGCCCAGGCTTAGTGAGCTTAGCTTGTGGCTAAATGCCACAGTGATATATTTGACCCCAGAAAGCAGTTAGTTTATAATTGTCACGTATCTAAAAAACAAGAAAAAATTCTGGGGTGATTAGCTCAGTTGGCTAGAGCGCTTCGTTTACACCGAAGATGTCGGGGGTTCGAGTCCCTCATCACCCACCATTTTCTTGATAAATAAAGCTACTGCTAAAATAGTAGCATCTGCAACAAAAAGCTCCTTTTAAGTATGGCAAGGCCAATCTTAAAAGGTTTTTGTGTTTTAACATTCGTAGTTGGTTCGGCCAACTCTGCGCTAGCCCAGCAGAAAGTCAAAAAGATGTTCCACTACAAAAGAAATTAGATGAAAATCAGTAAGATCAAATTAAAAAAAGATTATGTTAGATGCTGGCAAAGCTGTTTAGCTTAAATATGATAAATTATCAGAGGCCACAAGGCCTGGCTATTTGAGCTGGGTCTTGCAATTGTAGCTTTTCAAGAAGCTATCTATGGGCAGCAAGAGACTAGTAAATAGACAAGAAATAGCTCTCTGATTAATTAATTAAAGTAGCCTAGCTATTGAGAGAAATGGCAGATAGTAGTATTATAGTAAGTACTAATATAAAGGAAAAATATGATTATTTTAATTATTATAGCAATTGTATCGGTACTACTTATTTCTCTTTGGGCAATATATAATGGCTTGGTAAAAGCTAAACTTCGCACCGACGAGGCCCTAAGTGATATCACAGTACAAGAAAAGCGCCGGCTCGATCTTATACCAAACTTGGTAGAAACCGTGAAAGGCTATGTAAAACACGAAAAAACAACTTTTGAAAATATCACCAAAGCCCGCAGTGAGGTTATGAAAACCCCAGAAGGTGACTTAAGCCAGCGAGCAGAAAAAGAAAACATGCTCAGCGGCACTCTTAAAAGTCTTTTTGCTGTCAGTGAGAACTACCCAGATCTAAAGGCTGACACCAGCTTCTTGAATTTGCAAAGTGAGCTTTCTGATACAGAAGATAAAATTCAAGCTGCTCGCAGATTTTATAATGGCAACGTTCGTGATTTTAATATGAAACTGCAGGTTTTTCCAACAAATATGATAGGTAGTTCTCTTGGCTTTAAATCACGTGATTTTTACGACGTAGCAGAGTCTGAAAAAGCAGCCATCAAAAAAGCCCCAGAAGTTAAACTATAATTTTAGTATTTAAATATTAGAGAGCCGCTTACTAATAAGTAAAAAACTATCAAAGCCTTATGTATACAGAAATATCTAAAAATAAACGTAAAAGCTTTTTTTTAATAACCTGTTTCCTACTGGTTATCATTGGGCTTTGTTGGGTGTTTTCTTTAGCATTTCAAAACCAGCTAATACTATTTATTGGTGTTGGATTGGCAATTATTTATACAGTATTTGCCTATTATAAATCTGAGAGTATAGTGCTGGCTATTTCAAAAGCTAAACCAATTCAAAAAACAGATAACCCTGTTTTGTATCGAATAGTTCAAAATCTAGCAATTACTGCTGGCCTACCAGCGCCTAAGATATATATAATAAACGACTCGGCCCCAAATGCCTTTGCAGCCGGTAGAAACCCAGAAGATGCTGTTATTTGTGTCACAACAGGCTTGCTGGCAGTCTTATCAAAAGCTGAGCTAGAAGGGGTGATAGCACACGAAATGAGCCACATTGGTAATTATGACGTTAGATTTATGACTCTTGTTGTAATTTTAGTAGGTGTAATTGTGCTAATCTCAGACGTACTGATAAGAGCAACTTTGATAGATAGAGATTCAGATAATGGTGGAGGGGCAATGCTACTGGTAGCAATATTACTGGCCATATTGGCACCTTTTATTGGCCTATTAATGCAACTAGCTTTTAGCCGTAAAAGAGAATACTTAGCCGATAGCTCAGCTGCACTATTGACCAGATACCCGCAGGGCTTAGCAGGTGCGCTAGAAAAAATTGAAGCTGATACTAAGCTACTAAAAGGAGCAAATAGAGCAACATCTAATTTGTTTATTGTTAACCCACTCAGAAAAACTGTCAAAGGAGGCCCTAGTAGCTGGTTTTCTGGACTTTTTAGTACTCACCCACCAACTGCTGAAAGAATAAAACGTCTTAAGCTTATGGAAGATCATTCGTGAGTATGGCTCGCAAAGTAAATTTGAACCCAATCACTTTGGCCGGTGATACAATAGCGGTCTGGCAGATTAGGTTTTGGAGAATTATTTTGCTTTCTGGGATTGTTGCAGTACCTGCGTCGTTATTAGGCCCCTTACAAATAGACAGCACCACTAATTTGGGCTTCGTCATTACAATCGCTGGTATTTACCTCTGTGTCGCGCTGAGCTGGTCGTTTTTATTTGAAAAAGATTTGATGAAGCTCAATCTGGGAAAGCTCTATCTAAAATCTAGTGGGCGAGTCTTGCCGTACCTCGCAACTTTAATAATTTTTTTATTAGTTGCGCTCCCCGTCCTACTGTCACTAGTTGTCATAACGCTGGGTATTGCTTTAGAACAACTTTCAATTTTAGTGTTTTTTGGTTTGGCAGTATCTGCTGGCAGCTTGTATTTTATGCTTAGATTTTCACTAGCTACGGTACTAGTGGTGCAAAAAAATATTACCTCTTTGCAAGCTCTTAAATTAAGCTGGCAGCTAACACGGGGAAATATAGTTTTGTTGTTTGTAGCATGGCTAGCTGTAATTTTGACAGTAGTAGTTGTGAGTAGCACAGCTTTGTGGCTAGTAGGGCTCATAGAATTTGTCAGAAATAGCGACTATGCCTTAGCTCTAATCAGTGGCTTGCTAATGACATTTTTGTTACCGTTTTTTATTGGCTATAGTGTCCAGATCACCAGAAGGCTGGAGAAATGAGCGAAGCTCAAGCCAAGCATAGGGCGTCTGGGCTTAGAGATTTGATTGATGACTACCGCTACCGCTACCATGTCTTAGACGGCCCTGAAGTGACAGATGAAATATACGATTCCCTTACCCAAGAACTGAGAGCGATAGAAGAAAAATACCCAGAGCTTATTACCGCTGATTCACCAACTCAAAGAGTGGGAGGTAAAGTAAGCGCTGATTTTACTAGCGTTGAGCACCGCAAGCGAATGCTGTCTCTTAATGATGTTTTTAGTATTGAAGAGCTAGAGAAGTGGCAAGACAGAATACATAAGCTACTTACAGATTCAGGCGATGACTATTACGGAGAGCTCAAAATGGACGGCCTGGCAATGGCTTTACAGTATGAAAAAGGTATATTTACCAAAGCAATCACCAGAGGAGACGGAACCACCGGTGAAGATGTAACCCACACTGTAAGAACTATCGAAACAATACCACTGCGGCTTAGAGATTCGAAAAAAGTCACAAAAGAAGTTTATGATTTTTTTGAAATAAGAGGTGAGGTTATAATTCCAAAACAAGAATTTGAAAGAATCAATAAGCAGCGAGCTGCCCAGTCGCAACCGCTTTTTGCAAACCCGCGTAATGCCGGAGCAGGAACAATAAGACAGCTTGACCCCAGCGTAGCCGCCAGTCGCAAACTTGAGTTTATAGCTTATGGCGTAGAAATGGACTTACCTGGCCTTGGTAGTCATGCCGACGAACATTTTATGGCAAGCGAGCTTGGATTCAAGATTGACCCTAACGCTATGAGCTTAGGTAGTCTTGAGCAGATAACAGACTACATTAAAATGTGGACAACAAAGCGCGACAGTTTGCCTTATAAAATAGATGGATTAGTCTTTACCATAAATGACAATTCTGAATTTGAAAGTTTAGGTGTAGCTGGCAAAGCCCCACGAGGCGCTGTAGCTTATAAGTTTCCTGCAGAAACTGTGACAACCTTACTAGAAGATATTGGGCTAAGTATTGGCCGTACAGGCGCAGTCACTCCTTATGCGGTCTTAAAACCTGTCAGCGTAGATGGCAGTATCGTGCGGCGGGCTACTTTACACAACGAAGATGAGATTGCTCGAAAAGATTTACGAATCGGTGATACTGTTGTTATTCGTAAAGCTGGCGATATTATCCCAGAGGTTGTTGAGCCTTTAGTCAAATTAAGAAATGGTAGTGAAAAAATATTTAAAATGCCCACAAATATTGATGGAGTAAAAATTATTAAACCTCAAGGCGAGGCGGTTGCACGACTTGAAAGCTTACTTTATGGAGAGGTGCAGTGGCAGCAGCTGATTCACTTTGTTTCTAAGTCAGCATTTGATATTGATGGCCTTGGTGAAAAGATACTAGCTCAATTGATGGCCGAAGGCTTGATTACCTCTGCCATAGATATATTCAAGCTCAAAGTTGATGACCTCACAGGGCTAGAAAGGTTTGCCGAAACTTCTGCCCAGAATCTAGTTGATTCAATATCAGCACAGCGTAAGATCTCTTTAGCGAGATTTATTTATGCTCTAGGAATTCGTCATGTTGGGGTAAAGACAGCAGTTGATGTTGCCGAAAATCTCATAAGTTTGAAAAAGTTTTTGTCTGCTCCGGCAGAAGTCTTAGACGGTATTGCTGGTATTGGCGATGTGGTGAGCGCTAGTCTTGCTAGCTGGACAGCCAGTAAAACGAATCAACAATTTGTTCAAGATTTAGTAGCTTCAGGTGTAGAAGTTTTAAACCAGCCATCTAAAAAAGTTGGTAAATATACTGACACCAACTGGGTTTTTACAGGAACTCTTGAAAAAATGAGTCGCGAACAAGCTAGCTCCAAGATCATATCCCAGGGTGGTAATGTTGCAAGTACAGTGAGTAGTAGCACTAGCTACGTGGTGGCTGGCCTAGAGCCCGGTAGTAAGCTAGCCAAAGCAAAGAAGCTTGGCATAAGAGTATTGAATGAGTCTGATTTTTTAAAGTATACTAAATAGAGATGACTAAAAAACAAAATAAAAATAGTTTGAATTGTTTTAGTCCAGCTGTAATGCTAGCAACTGTATTTATTGAGCTCAGCTTAGCAGCCTACGTTTTTTGGCAGACAAAGCCATCTCGGCTAAAATCGCTAATCACCCTAACATTGATTCTGCTAGTTTCTTTTCAGGCAGCTGAATTTTTTGTTTGTAGTCGTTACAGTGTTGATGCGATAAATATCGCCTCAAGGCTAGGCTTTGTGGCAATTACTTTTTTGCCACCCTTGAGTATACATATTGCAAATGAAGTATCTGGACGCCGTAATAATATTCTGCTAATTGTCAGCTATTTGGCGGCAGCTGGGCTGGCATTGTTTTTTGTGATTGCCCCTAATTCAATAAGTAGCACAATGTGTACTGGTAGATATGTCATATTTCAGCTTGAAGGTGTCCTAAGCTATGTTTACCCGGCTTATTATTTTGGACTTTTATTTGTGGTTTTAGGCACTACCTTATCTAGGGCTAAAAAGGAAAAAAATGCTAAAAAACGCAGCGCCTTAATCTGGCTACTGGTCGCTACTTTGTCATTTATGATACCAACAGCATTGGTATATTGGATAGTACCAGACTCAGCCTACACTATTCCTTCGGTAATGTGCGGCTTTGCGGTAATATACGCTTTTATACTGACATCCAAAGTAGCTCCACTAGCGGGAAATAAAAAATTTCGCAATAAACAAAAGAGATAACTAGCTGGTATAAATAGCTCGCTCACTATCGCAAAAATCTTATGCTTGCGCTCCAAGCCAAGCCTTGCTAATAATAGATAGCGTAAAGGAGCGCACGGGGGAGCGCTCCTTTACGCTATCAGGAGTAAAATAAATGCTTAGTTTTAGTGACCGGTAGTAATGTATAATGACCTTACTTTATGAAAAATATATTAGCTATGAAAAATTGCCCGCACTGCGAACCCTGCCAACAAAACCCACTACATTTACATGAAAAAATAGGTAAGCTACTTAATTTTTACTGGGCGTTTAGAAAAAAGCCCAGCAATAACATCAAGAAAAAAAATAACTTTATAATCAAATATGAAAATTTTGTAATGGATAATTTTTTTAGATTATTACTTTTGAGCAAGATAGCCAGAGAGCAAAAAGCCACCCCAAAACCAACTCTCGACAATATTTCAAGAGTGATTATTGGTGAGGCTAATAAAATCAACCAACCTCTCAATATTATTTATTGTGGCCGGTTGCAGACTCGCTTTTTTTCAACTCTCGTGGCAAATAAAAAAGTATATTTCGAGAGACTACCCACAAGCCAGGCCTGGCAAGACTACCCAATAAATTTTGATGATAAAGACTTACTCAAAGATATTCTAAGACAAAAAAATATACCATCACCAAAAGGAAAGGGTTTTTTGAAGCCTAGTAAAGCTCTTATTTATGCCCGCTCTAACCTAAATTTTCCACTTGTAGTGAAGCCTCAAACTGGCTCTTTAAGTAAGCATACGACTTGTCAAATAAACAATGAAAAAGATCTTTTATCAGCTATTAAGATAGCTAAGATAGTTAGCTCTTTGTTTGTTGTTGAAGAACATATTACAGGTGATGTCTACCGAGCAACCTTGGTAGCTGGAAAAATTGCGGCAATTTGCTTGAGAGCCCCCGCCAGCGTTACTGGTGACGGCAAAGCAGACATCAGTAGTTTGATTGCCCGAAAAAATAGTTTGGTTAATAAAAAATCTAAGCTGTTGAAAAACCCTTACCCTCAGATAGTTGTAGTCAATGAGTCGCTACGCCACCACCTCAGAACCCAGGGCTTAGACTTAGATAGTATTTTGGCAGAAAATAAAAAAGTCATATTACAGCCCAAGCTGCTTCAGATAGCCGGCTCTGAAACGATTGATTTCACTGACGATATTAATCCTAGAAACATAAAAGTCTTAAAAGACACAGCCGGTCTCTGTGACTCAGCTGTTGTTGGGATTGACCTAATTGCTGAAGATATAACCAAACCCTTTACTGAACAATCTTTTGCGGTTATCGAGATAAATAGCTTACCAAACATAGACATGCATCATTTTCCAACAGCAGGACAGCCAAGAAATGTAGCTAAGCTAGTTTGGGAATCGGCATTGCTTAAATAAGAGTGGGTTTTTTGCTATAATACAAGCTATGACAAAAATATCTAAAGAAGAAGTAGCAAAGGTTGCTGAGCTCGCCAGAATTGAGCTGACAAATAATGAATCTGAGGCGGTGACTGAAAAACTCAGTTCAGTGCTTAGCTTTGTAGATATTTTACAATCTGTAGACACTGAGGGCATTGAGCCAACATCTCAGGTTACCGGCTTGACCGACGTATGGCGAGTTGACTTGGTGGTTGACTGCAGAGTTTCCCCCCAAGAGCTTTTGGCCAACGCGCCGATGCTTCAAGATGGCTATATTAAGGTTAAAAAGGTTTTATAGTATGGCTAATAATTCTCATCTAGAATACTTAACTATTGAATCTGCCCATGAACTTTTGTCGTCTAAAAAAATTAGTTGTACAGAGCTGACAAGCTATTATCTAGAAAGAATAAAAAACCTCGATAAAAAAATTGCCGCAGTTCTCGAGCTTCAAGAAGATAGTGCGCTAGCTAGCGCCAAGCAATTAGATAGTAAAATAGCCAAGGGGCATAAAATTAGCCTACTTGAGGGCATACCTTATACTGCAAAAGATATGTTTTTAGCTAAAGGCACAAGAACCACTGCAGCAAGTAAAATTCTAGAAAATTTTGTAGCACCTTATACGGCCACAGCTATTGAAAAGCTCAATCAAGCTGGAGCAATTCTTATTGCCAAAGTCAATCAAGACGAGTTTGCTCATGGCGGTAGTACAGAAAACTCGGCTTATCAAAAAACAACAAACCCCTCTAATAGCGACTATGTTCCTGGAGGCAGTAGTGGTGGTAGTGCAGCGGCAGTAGCCGCAGACTTTGGTGTTTTTAGTCTTGGCACCGATACTGGAGGCTCAATTCGCCAGCCGGCGGCTTATTGTGGTGTGACAGGCTTTAAGCCAAGCTACGGTTGGGTTAGTCGCTACGGTGTTGTTGCTATGGCTAGCAGCTTTGACTGTGTTGGGCCAATAACAAGAACGGCAAGAGATAGCGCTATTGTTTTAGAGGCTATCAGTGGCTTAGACAGTATGGATTCAACAACCATAAAATCAGATTTTAAAGCGGCTGTAAGTAATAATACCAAGAGCTTGAGGGTTGGCATAGCAGCTGATTTTACAGATCACCAAAGCATTGCAAGCGCGAAAATTTTTTTGCAAGAGTCTAGCCATAGCTGCTTGAATATAGAACTACCAAATGGGGAGCTTGCCCTTGCTGCTTATTATGTTCTGGTGCCTTCTGAGATAAGTTCAAATCTAGAGCGTTATGATGGTATAAGATACGGCATGCAATCGCTCAACTGTAGTGACTTAAAAGAGTCATATATGAAGACTCGAGCTGAGTTTTTAGGCTCAGAGGTCAAGCTCAGAATAATAACTGGTACTTATGCTCTTTCGGCTGGGTATTATGATGCTTATTACAAAAAAGCTATGCAGGTTAGAACTTTAGTTTCAGACCAGTTTGCAGAACTTTTTGCTGACTGTGATGTTATCTTGAGCCCAACAACAATTGAGCCTGCTTTCAAGCTAGGATCTAAATCTGAGCCGATAGAAATGTATAAAACAGATATTTTGACGGTTTCTGCAAATCTCGCCGGACTGCCAGCTATTAGTGTTCCAGCTGGGTTAGATAGTGCCACCGGGCTACCAATTGGTCTGCAGATAACTGGCAGGCTTGGGGAGGACGCAACTGTCTTGGCGCTAGCTCAAGAGTTTCAGGCAAGTACAGATTGGCATAATAAAATAAAGGAGTGTTTGATATGACCTATATCTCAATGTTAGCAGCCTTGGTAGTTATTACTGCTTTGTTGTATTTTTTGCTAAAACAAAAAGCTTTAACAGGTGGCAAAAAACGCCGTTTTGATGGCCCAAAGCCGATATTGTCTAGTTCAGATGAAAATAACGCTGGGCTAAATATTGAGCTAGTAAAAAATAAATGGCTAGATATCACTGCAATGCAGTCTAGCGGCCCAGCCGGTGTCAAGAATGGGCTTATTGAAGCCGACAAATTACTAGATTATGTCATGATTCAAAAAGGCTATACTGGAAACAGTATGGGGGACAGACTTAAGAGCGGTGGTAGTGCTTTTGGTGACTTAAATAGTATTTGGGATGCTCACAAGCTCCGCAACAGAATGGCTCATGACATAAGCCACGACATGGTACCAGCTGAGTTCAAAAAAGCAATTGCCAGCCTCGGCCAAGGCATAAAAGATCTCGGAGTAAGGATATCTTAAAGATGCCAGCTAAATATATACCAACAATAGGAATTGAAATTCATACTCAGCTAGCCACCAAAAGTAAAATGTTTTGTGCCTGCAACAACGACAGTAAGTCTGCCAAACCCAATACCCATATTTGCCCAGTTTGCATGGCGCTTCCTGGGGCTTTGCCTGTTATAAACAAGGGAGCGGTAGAGCTGGCTATTAAGCTAGGTCTGGGTCTTAACGCGAGAATTACAAAAAACACTAGCTTTGATAGAAAAAATTATTTTTATCCAGACTCACCTAAAGGCTATCAAATAACTCAAATGGACGAGCCTATCATTCAGTCTGGCAGCGTAGAAATTCTGATAAATGGCGAGTTTATGAAGATAGGAATTCACCATGCCCATCTTGAAGAAGATGCAGGCAAATCTACCCACCCAGCCGGTAGTGATTATAGCTTTGTCGATTTTAACAGAGCTGGCACACCGCTAGTAGAAATAGTTTCAGAACCAGATATGCACTCACCTGAGCAAGCCAAGCGATTCTTGCAAGAAGTATATGCCATTACTACAACTCTTGGTGTGACCCATGGAGATATGGAACACGGTAATTTCAAATTTGATCTCAATGTCTCGGTAAGCGATACAGATCAGCTGGGAACTCGTACGGAACTAAAAAATCTAAATTCTTTTCGAAATGCTGAAAGAGCACTTAAATATGAAATAGCCCGCCAAATTGAGGTGCTTGAGAGTGGAAATGATATTACTCAAGAAACCAGAGGTTGGGATGACACCAGAGGCCTGACAGTTAGCCAGCGGGGAAAAGAGCAGGCGCATGATTATCGATATTTTCCGGAGCCAGATTTACCACCTCTAGTACTTGAACCTAGCTTCGTGGAGTCTGTTCAAAAACAAGTCAAAGATTTGGTTTTGCCAATAACAATTCGCAAAAGCTTGCACGAGCTTGGGCTTTTAGCAGATGAACAAGATATTTTGATAGCTCAGGCCAGCACAAGAAAAATATTCTTTGAGGCTAGCAAGCTGCTTAGTAATAAACAACTTGAGAAAAAAGTAATTAATTGGCTAGTTGGCGACTACCAAGCTTGGCTAAATGAGAATGAGATTAGCAAGTCTTCGCTGACTGGTAAAAATCTTACCGAGCTGGTATTACTTGTTAGCAATGGTGATATTTCGTCTAGAACAGCTAAAGAAATATTTGCTGAAGTTATTGCAGGTCAAAGCCCTAATAAGATAGTAAAAGACAATGGGCTGATTCAAATCTCAAATGATGCCGAGCTAGAAAAAATAGTTTTGACTCTTATTGCAGATAATTCCCAGGCAGTACAAGACTATATCTCTGGAAACCCAAAAGCAGCTGGTTTTTTTGTGGGCCAGGTGATGCAGGTCACTAAAGGCCAGGCTAACCCTAGCAAAGCTAACGCGCTTGTGCTTAAATTACTTAGTGAGTCAATTAAAAAAGCTAATGGTTAATCATGAATAATTATTTTATTGTAAATACTCAAAAAGCTACTCAGCAGATCATGGACATTTTTTATAATTTTGGGCCTAGGTTTTTTCGGGCTATATTATTCTTTGGGTTGGGCATAGTTTTTATTAGATTGTTTTCAATAATTTTGGAGAGACTAGTCTTAGTCTTGAAGCTGTCATTTGGGCTAAAAGAAATACTCTTGATTATAATAAAAGCAACACTTTGGATCGTCTTGGGGATAGGTAGCTTAGAAATACTTGGTCTTTCAAATGTAGCTATTACAGTTGGAGCACTTGCAGCAGCTTTTTCTTTTGGAATATCGCAGGGCTTAACCCCTACTGTAAAAGATTTACTCTCAGGCCTTCAGCTCAGCAGTGATCATGATTTTAGAGTTGGTGACAAAGTAGCCGCTGGCACCAAAGATATGCGAGCAGAGGGCTTTATTGTTGAGATGGACACTAAAAAAATTAGAATTCTAGATAGCAAGGGCATGCTACATGTCTTACCGAACTCTGTTGTAGATGAAAACGAATGGACACTGCTTGAAAGAGAAGACTTGGTGCTTGAACATCTAGGTAGAAGTGATATCATAAAAGTAATAAATCATAAAATTAAAAAAGGAGAAAAATAAAATGACAGGTTTAGAGATTGCCTTAATAACAGTATTGTCTATCGCCACGTTGATACTTATCATCTACACAGTAGTCTTTATAACAATCATGGTGAAAGTACTCAAACAAATCAATCTTGCCGCAGAAAAAGTACAGGAAAGTGCAGACTCAGCCGTTGAGCTAGTAGATGAAGTTCGCAGAACTGTGGTTAGCCCTTCAGTAATAGCTATGATGATTGAAAAATACCTTCACTCCCGATCACGCTCTAAGAAGTCTGGTGATGACAAATGAGCAACAACGGCAAAGGCTTTTTTAAGGGTGTAGTAGTCGGCGGTATTATTGGCGCCGTGTCAGCCTTACTCTACGCCCCAAAAAATGGTGAAGAAATGAGAGCAGGGCTGAAACTAAAGCTTGATAATGCTAATAAAGACTTGTCTCATAAGATTCAAGAAGCCAAAAAATCAGGCAGTACCGAATCTAAGGAACTTCTTATAAAAGCAGAAAAACTAAAAAAAGATATTGAAAGACGAAGTGGCGATCTGTCAAAAAGTGGTTCTAAAATAACCAAGATAGTTTCAGATGAATCTAAGCTCTTAGCACATCAAGCAGTAGAACTAGCAATAGACTTAGGGGCCTCTACAAAAAAAGTAGTGAAACAAGGCCAAAAAGAAGTAGCAAGAATGACTCGAAACACTCAAAATGCAAAACTCTCAAGAGATAATCTTGCTAAAAAGAAAAAATCTAAAACTGCAGAGGCAACCAAGACCAAGCCAGATAAAGCTAAATAGTACGATTTTGACATGCCAAATAAAAAAACCACAACACCAAAAAAAACCATAAACATGCTTGATTCAACTGGCTTAGACGCAATAAGTGAGCTTATTAATAGCCCAATTAGGCTATTCTGGCTCAATTTCAAAACTGGCTTCACACGAGGCATGGCTGGTATTTTTGGAGCAGCGGTAGCTATCTTGTTGATTGGCTTTCTTGTATCTCAATTTGGCGGAGCTCCGCTAATAGGCGACTTCATTCAAAAAATTGGTGCCGCAGCTCAGATTAAGTAGTCCTGTAGTTTACAATAATTTATTTTTGAGTAATATTTACCGAGCCTTTGGTAGCTTTGGCTGTCTTGGGTTGATTTTTTTCTATGGTAAAATAGTCTAACAAGAAAGGGTGAAGTGTCAAAAGCTAATTTAGAAGAAAAAAATCAAGTCATTGAAGCAGCCAGAAGCCAAGCAGGTTTTGTTGATTTTGTGCATTTGCACAATCACACCCACTACAGTTTGCTTGATGGACTACAAAAAGTACCGGCCCTGCTTGATCATATTGAAAAATTAGGCCAGACTTCATGCGCCATCACCGACCACGGTAGCCTAAGTGGGGCGATTGAGTTTTACAAATCAGCTCTTGAGAGAGGTATTAAGCCAATAATCGGTATCGAAACATATGTTGCCCCCCGAACTCATCAAGACAAAAACAGTAGCCAAGATCGCACTCCTTTTCACTTAATACTTTTGGCAAGCAATATGGTAGGCTATAAAAATTTAATGAAACTTAGCACCATTGCAAATCTGGAAGGCTTTTATTACAAGCCACGAGTAGATCACGACTTGATCGAAAAATATAGCGAAGGCATAATCTGTCTATCTGGCTGCGTAGGCGGAGAGCTTGGTTCAAGTATTCTCAATAACAACTACCAAGAAGCAAAAAAAATCGCCAGCTGGTACAAATCTGTTTTTGGCAAAGACCGCTATTATCTAGAGATGCAGCCTCATACCGAATGGCCGCCGCAAGTAAAAGTAAATGATGCCTTAAAAAAACTAGCAAAAGAGTTAGACCTAGACTTGGTCGTGACTGGTGATGCTCATTACTCTCAGCCAGAAGATCACTACCCGCACGACATTTTGCTTTGTGTTCAGACTGGCAGTACGGTTGATGACCCTAAGCGAATGAAGCTTGATCAAGACCTGAGCGTACATAGCGGGGCTGATATTTTAGAAAAATTCAAAGACACTCCCGAAGCTTTAGCCAATACTGTAAAGATTGCAGACCGCTGTAATCTTGAGATAGAACTCGGAAAAATTCTAATTCCGAGATTTCCAGATATTCCAGCCGGCATGACCGAGAAGAGCTTATTACGACAAATGGTTTTTAGCGGAGCCATTGCTAGGTATTGCAAAGATGATAAAACAGACAAATCCGAATTATCAGAAACCGAAGCTAAGAAACTATTATCTAAAGAAGTACTAGCTAGGATAGAATATGAACTAAAGGTCATAGCCGATATGGGCTATGAAGGCTACATGCTGATTGTGGCAGATCTTATCAACTGGAGTAAAAGTCAGGGTATCGTATGTGGCCCGGGCCGAGGTAGTGCAGCTGGTAGCATTATCGCCTACGTAACAAATATAACTGAGCTAGATCCACTTAAATATGGACTACTTTTTGAGAGATTTCTTAATCCCGACAGAATTAGTATGCCCGACATTGATATGGACTATGCCGATGACCGGCGCGAAGAAGTGATTGCTTATGCCAGTGAAAAATACGGCCAAGAGAGGGTTTCGCAGATAATAACATTTGGTACAATGGCAGCTCGTAATGCCGTTCGTGATACTGGCCGAGTGCTGGGGGTTGCATATGGCGAAGTAGATGCCATAGCTAAGCTTATACCCGCGCCAATTCAAGGCCGACATGTTAGGCTTGAAACATCGATAGTTGAGAACCCCGAACTGAAGCGCGAGTATGAGCTAAACCAAAGAGCTAAAGAAATTATTGATATCGCAGTGAAGCTTGAGGGCACAATAAGAAATGCTGGCACCCACGCTGCAGGTGTGGTTATCGCACCTGAAAACTTGGTCGAGTATGTGCCCTTGACAAGAGCTAGTAAGGGCGGGATCTCTACTCAGTATTCAATGGGCCCGGTAGAAGATATTGGTTTGTTAAAGTTTGATTTCTTAGGCTTATCAAATCTTACCGTCATAAAGAATACGCTCCGTATTTTGCGACGGGTCTATAAAGTCGAGCTAGAGGTCACTGAGATACCAATAGATGATAAAAAGACCTTTGAACTGTTAAGTCGGGGAGATACGACCGGTGTTTTTCAGCTAGAATCGGCCGGAATGAAGCGCTACATTCGCGAACTAAAACCAGATAGATTTGAAGATATTATAGCGATGGTTGCATTATATAGACCTGGCCCAATGCAATGGATAGAAGATTTTATCAATCGCAAACATAATTCTAATCTAGTTACTTATGGTCACCCTAAGATGAAGTCTGCTCTAGAGAATACGTACGGTATTATTGTCTATCAAGAACAGGTCATGCAAATTGCCAAAGATCTTAGTGGCTTTACGGGTGGCCAGGCCGACACTCTTAGAAAAGGTATTGGTAAAAAAGATCCCGTAGTAATCGCTAAGATGAAACAACAGTTTGTCAGCGGAGCTATTAAAAATTCTAAAGTTGATGAAAAATTTATCGGCGATTTGTGGAAAAGTATTGAAGACTTTGCAGCTTATTGTTTCAACAAAAGTCATGCCGCTTGCTACGCCCTTATATCGGTTCAAACAGCCTATCTAAAAGCTCACTACCCGGCCGCATTTATGGCGGCCCTAATGACAAGTGATCATGAAAACATGGACCGCATCAGTATTGAAGTCGCCGAATGCCGAAAAATGGAAATAGAACTTCTGCCCCCAGATGTTAATGAAAGCTACTATGAATTCGCTGTGGTACCTGAGACAGGCAATATTAGATTTGGGCTTGGCGCAGTAAAAAACGTAGGAGCTGGCCCAATTGAGAAAATTCTAGAAGCCAGAGAAACAGGCGGAAAATTCAAAAGCTTAGAAGATTTTTGTGCAAGAGTAGATGCCAGTGCGATTAATAAAAAAGTTATGGAATCTTTTATCAAGTGCGGCGCACTTGACGAAATTGGAGACAGAGACTTATTACTAAATAATGTCTTACTAATAACAAGCTATGCTAACAGAGTGCAGAAAAATGCTCTTTCTGGGCAAATAGATATTTTTGGCTCGCTTGGAATGCAAAACGAAACACCGCCCTTAGCTCTAGACCCGCCAAAAGGTAAAATTGATGCTCGCCAGCACCTGATGTGGGAAAAAGAGCTATTGGGGCTATTTATTAGTAGCCACCCACTTGATGATTTTAGAAATTATTTCGCATCAAAGACCAAGTCATTAAAAAACTATTCAAAAATTGATGATGGCAATCAAGTCACTATTGGGGGTATTGTGACAGGACTTAGACAGATATACACTCGCAATAACGACCCAATGGCGTTTGCTCAGATTGAAACCCTAGACGGAGATATTGAAGTGATTGTTTTTCCCAGAACTTTCGAGAAAGACAAGTCTATCTGGGCTCTCGACAATGTTTTAGAAATTACTGGAAAAATCAACGCCAAAGACCGCGAAGGCAGAATTGTAGATGAGCTAAAACTAATGGCCGACAGCGCTAAAATTATAAATCATGAAACTGCCAAGCATTTTCCGCCACCAGCCCAGACAATACAAGGCCTAGTAGAATCAAAAAAAGATTCTAGGTTTCCACCGGCTAACGAAATAGGTACCGTTGTGGTTAGCCTGCAGTCAACCTCAGATAGTGAAAAACTTTTGCACATTAAAAAGCTAATAGAAGCTCATCGTGGGGGTATTTCGCTGATGCTATTTTTTAGCTCCAGCAGTCAAAAGCTAAAATTACCAGGTGGTGTTGATGGCAGTGGGATTTTTTTGGCGAGCCTAAGTGAGATTGTTGGTGAAAACAATATATCAATAAAAAAATAAAAAATGCATCTCGCATTGTCTCTACGGGGTATTGCTCTGGGCGCCCAGATGTGTTACACTACTTGAGTTATGAATCCTATCACACAACTAGAAGCCAGCCAAAAAAAGACCAAACTACCAGACGTTAGAGTTGGCGATACAGTAAAAGTTCACCAGCGTATTACCGAAGGCAAGAAGAGTCGTGTTCAGATTTTTGAAGGCCTTGTTATACGATATCGCAAAGCCGGTAGCCTACAGGCTTTTATTACTGTGCGTAAAATAGCCAGTGGTGTTGGTGTAGAAAAAAGCTGGTTTGTGCACAGCCCAAGCATTGAGCAGATTCAGGTCGTCAAAAGAAGTAAGGTGCGCCGGGCTTTTTTATCTTATATGCGTGATAGAAGTGGTAAGTCAGCTCGTCTAGCAGAGACCAAATTCGACAAAGACTCAATCAATGAAGCTGACAACAGAACTCCTTCTGAGCTAGCTGTTCAAGAGCAAGAAAAAATTGCCAAACAAGAGCTTGAGCTTGATGGTGATAAACTAGCCAAAGAAGATGTAATGAATCAGCCAGATACAGAAAACACAGATGCTGAGATAAAAAAAGAACAAAAACAAGCCGACAGCGAAGACGCCTCTCCATCTAGTGATAATACAGCCAGTGATGCTCCGGCAGACGAAAAAGTAAACTCAGATGGCAACGACGAACAACAAGAAGCAGCTGAAGAATTTAGCCAGGGCGTCGATAAAGCCGGAAAATAACCGCCTCATTTTTTGGCTAGCTATACTAAACTAAAAGACTCTGCATTAGCAGGGTCTTTTAGTTTAGTATTTTTTAGAGTGAGCCAATTATAATCAGATTGATAATTTCTGTATAATATAGAGCTAGTTATGAAAAAACCAATACCACAGGCCAGCTACAGCCTAGAGAAAAAATTGGCAGCTCAAGGCCTAATGTTGATCGCTGGTATAGATGAAGTTGGGCGAGGCTGCTTGTCTGGCCCTCTTGTTGCGGCAGTAGTAGTTTTACCCGCCCAATGCCCGCTAAAGCTTTACGATTCTAAGCAAATTTCTCGCCTTAAGCGGCAGCAGCTCTCAGGCGAGATTTGGGCTACTGCCCTTGGTATTGGGCTGGGCTGGGTAGACAATCACATGATTGACGATTTTGGCTTATCCTGGGCACTACAAGAAGCCTACGAAAGAGCACTAGTTGAGCTAGAAACCCCTGTTAGCCAGATAGTATTAGACGGCAGCTACAACTACTTGCAAGACTATCAAATATGCCAAACGATTGTACGAGCTGATAGCAAGGTGGCCTGTGTGGCAGCCGCATCAATAGTTGCTAAGGTAGCAAGAGATAATTATATGCTTAAGCAAGCTAAAACATATCCCCATTACGGCTATCAGACCAATTCGGGCTATGGCACAGCCATGCATCGCCAGGCAATCAAAGATTTTGGGCTTACGAAACTTCACCGCAAAACTTTTTGTAAAAACGTCATAGCTACTTAGCGACATCACCAAGGCTATTTGGAGTATTATAGTAGGTATGAAAAATACTACAGCAATTGGAAACAGTGCCGAAACTCTAGCTTGCGAATATCTTGAGTCAAAAAAGTACAAGATAATAGAGCGCAACTATAAAGACCGATTTTGTGAAATAGATATAGTGGCAAGGCAAAAAGACTATATTGCTTTTGTTGAGGTAAAATACCGCTCAAGATCTGATTTTGGTGGGGCGGCTGGCTCGATAACGGCCTCAAAAGCGAAGCGCATGTCTCACTCTGCCCAGTATTGGCTAGCTACCCATGAAGAATTTCAGGGCATTCAGCCTAGAATTGATGTAATGACTATTGTAGGAGACATCTCGCGCCCAGCTATATCACACATTCAAAACGCCATTGAAGCTTCTTAGTGCGACGGGGCATTTTCTGCTAAAATATATATAAACAAGGAGACTAAAATGACAAGTGAAATACCAGGGTCACCACCAGACAATGCAGAATTAAAGCCACCTTTGACAAAAGATGATTTGATGCCCCCCTTAAGTCCAGCGCACAAGCCAGACAGTACTGAGAAAGAAAACAGATACAAGCAGCAAATCAAAGAGATACTAAATACTCCTTTAAAACTCGAAAATTTGAGAAAGATGAAGCAACAAGTCTATTACTCAAATTTGACATCACAAGTATGCTTTCTAGTGGAAAGCCAGAAGTTTGAGCCTCACGAATTGTGAACCTCGCCAAGCAGAAAGCTAATTTGGGGTATGAACTATACCCCAGAGCTAAAGATGATGATATGACCGCCCTTGGTCATACAAATCTGAGCCCTTGTTCACCCCACCGCCCCATCTTTTGATGGAGCGGTATTATTTTACAAAAAAGTCGTGTTAGCAGTCTTGACATTGGAGTGCTAATTTTTGTATAATAGCACTATAGTTTGAACACCTAAAAAGGAGTCGGAGCTGTTTTAAAACAAAAAACAACCGGCTTTTTTGTTCCAAACAATCATTACAATTGAATAGAAGATTAGAAAGTGAGAAGACAATATTATGCAAAACCAGTTTTTATCAGCCATTGAGCAGATTTGTGAAGAAAAAGGAATTACCAAAGAATCAGTTATTGAGGCTATCGAAGCAGCCTTAGCTGCGGCCTATAAAAAAGATTTTGGTGACAAAGACCAAGAAGTCAGAGTAACTCTAGACAACGAGTCAGGAGAAGCCCGAATATTTGTCAGTAAAGAAGTTGTAAAAGCTGTTCAAGAGGGCTTTGAGATGCTACAAATAGCTCTAGCTGACGCTAAAGAAATTGATAAAACTACCAAGCTCGGCGAAATGGTTGAGTATGAAGAGGACAACAAAGAATTTGGTAGAGTTGCTGCTCAGACTGCTAAGCAAGTTATTATGCAGCGCATTCGAGAAGCCGAAAGAGAAGTAGTATTTGCCGAATTTTCTGACAAAGAAGGGCAGATAATTGCTAGCACTGTTCAGCGAGTGGAGCGCGGTAATGCCTACATCGACCTGGGCCACGCTGTGGGGGTACTTTTTCCTAATGATCAGCTTCCAAATGAACGCTATTATACAGGCCAACGAGTAAAAGTTTATGTTGTCAGAGTTGAGCAGACTCTGCGAGGCCCTCAGATTGTAGTAAGTCGCTCGCATCCAGAGATGATCAGACGCTTATTTGAAATGGAAGTTCCAGAAATAAGTAGTGGCAGTGTAGAGATTGTAGCAATAGCTCGTGAGGCCGGCATGAGAACCAAGATAGCTGTAAAAAGCAATCTTGAAGGAGTTGACCCAGTAGGGACTTTTGTGGGCGGTCGGGGTAGTCGTGTGCAAGCTGTCATGAACGAAATTGGTGAAGAAAAAATTGACATAATAGCATTTAACGAAGATGTCAAAGAATATATTGCTTCAGCCTTGTCTCCCACTAAGGTAATAAGCGTAAAGCTAAATGAAGAAGAAAAGAAGGCAGTAGTAAAAGTGCCAGAAGATCAGCTGAGCTTAGCAATCGGAAAAGCCGGCCAGAATGTTCGTCTTGCGGCCAAGCTTACCGGCTGGAATGTAGATATAGCTGGTGGTGACGAATCTAGAGTTGAAGAAACTGCTACAGCAGTTGAAGATGAGCCTAAGCTAATCAAAACCGAAGACTTAGAAAATTCTCTAATTAATGTTGCTCTCGAACAAGACTCTGACATAGTCTCTCAAGAAGATGCAGCGACTGAAAGTGCCATAGAGTCTGAAGAAAGCACAGCTGACGCCAATAAAACCAATGACTCTAAACTAGGCCAAAAGGATTCTGAGAAGCAAGATTTAGATAGCCCAAAAAGCGAAGACAAAGCTTAAGAAACGCTTGTCGTATTTTATGATAAATAAAGGAGGAGAGTATGCAGCCAGATTTTCCAGATGTTTTCGATAGGTTTACAGATAATGCCAAAAAGACACTTCAGTATAGTGGCCAGCTAGCAATTCAAATGGGTGCCAGCTATGTGGGCACCGAGCACCTGCTACTTGCCATACTCAAATCAAACACTTCACTTGGTGCTCGACTGCTCAGCGACAGTGGTGTTACGCTTGAAAAAATCAAACCCAGTTTGCTTTCTACCATAGCTCCTAAATCTGAGTTAAAAACTGGCGCAATTGACCTCAGCGAGACTGCCAAGAAAACAATTACTTTGGCACTTAGGGTTGCTCAAGAGTTTTCTCAGCCCTACGCCGGCACAGAGCATTTGCTGTTTGCAATTCTGAATCAAAAAAACTCACGCGCCCAGACTATGCTAGCCGAAATAAAAGTCGACCCCGGCAAGCTTAGGCTAGATGTAGAAAATTTTATTCAGAACCAACCCACATTTTTTGATCAAAAATCTTCGCAATCAAGTCAAGGCTCTTCAGGCAAGTCAGAAAGCAAAACTCCCGCTCTAGAGCATTTCAGTATTGACTTGACAGCCAAAGCGAGAGCTGGCAAGCTTGACCCTATGGTGGGTCGAAAGCCCCAGCTTGATAGAATGATTTCAATTTTAAATCGCCGTAGTAAAAATAATCCTGTTCTTATTGGTGAGCCGGGGGTTGGTAAGACAGCTATTGTCGAAGGTCTAGCTGAACGCATTGTTGATGAAAATGTACCTGATCTTTTGCATGGCAAGAGAATCATGATGCTAGATATGGCGTCAATTATTGCTGGTACAAAGTTTCGCGGTGAGTTTGAAGAGCGACTAAAAAAGATAATTGATGAAGCCAAAGAAGCCGACGACGTAATACTTTTTATAGATGAGCTCCACAATGTCGTGGGTGCTGGCAGTGCAGAAGGAGCAATAGATGCTGCTAATATTTTGAAGCCAGCCCTAGCCCGTGGCGAAGTTCAGACAATCGGCGCTACAACTACAGAAGAATATCGTAAATATATCGAAAAAGACTCAGCGCTTGAGAGACGATTTCAGCCCGTTCAAGTACCAGAAGCAACCGTTGATGAGACTGTTGAGATCTTAAAAGGTCTCAGGCAGCGCTACGAAGAGTTTCATAACGTCGAGATCAGTGATGATGCAATTGACCAAGCCAGCAAGCTAGCAAAACGCTATGTCAGCGATAGATTTATGCCAGACAAAGCCATAGATCTTATCGACGAGGCTTCTGCCAGAGCTCGTATCAACAGGGGGAGTATTGGTAAACGCCATAAAAAACTCGAAAAGAAACTCTCAGATCTTATGAATAATATCGATGATGCTGTTTATAATCAAGATTTTGAGTTTGCCGCAAAGCTCAAAAGTGAAGCTTCATTAGTAGAAAAAAAACTAAATCAACAACTTAAGAAAAATGATAAAAAAGCCTTTGTAGCAGTCACAGCCGAAGACATCGCTATAGTCATTAGTCAGACAACTGGTATTCCGCTAACCAAGCTCATTAAATTTGAAACTGAAGCCCTTAAAAAACTAGAGTCAAATCTCAGGTCACAAGTAATTGGTCAAAATGAAGCTGTAGCGGCAGTTTCTAAAGCCGTACGTCGTAGTAGGACTGGTATCGCCGACGAAAATAGACCAATAGGTTCATTTATATTCTTAGGCCCTACTGGAGTTGGAAAAACCGAGCTAGCCAGAGTTTTGGCTGCAGAGCTTTTTCAAGATAAAGACGCCATGATAAAGATTGATATGAGTGAGTTTATGGAAAAGCATAACAGCGCACGGCTAGTGGGCTCGCCGGCCGGCTATGTTGGCTATGATGATGGCGGCCAGCTAACTGAAAAAGTTCGTCGCCGACCATATAGTCTAATACTTTTTGACGAAATTGAAAAAGCCCACCCAGATGTTTTTAACATGCTATTACAGATTTTAGAAGATGGAGTTTTGACAGATGCCAAGGGTCGCAAAGTAGATTTTAGAAATACTATAATAATTATGACCAGTAATGTCGGGGCTAGAAAACTTCATGAAGAGGCTGAAATAGGATTTGCCACTCACACCAAAAAAGAAGAAGATAAGCTCGACAAATTTCATGATGCAATGCAGAAAACAATAAATCTAGAACTCAAAAAAAGCTTTAGACCAGAGTTTTTGAACCGTATAGACCATGTGGTAGTATTTAGAGCACTTAGTCCGCTTGAAATAAATAAGATAATAGATCTTCAACTCAAAGACTTAGCTCGTAGGCTTGAGGCGAAAGAAGTTATTTTAAAATTTAGCTCAAACATCAAGGCCTTACTTATAAAAGAAGGCTATGATGCAGAAAACGGCGCCCGGCCACTTCGGCGAGCTTTGCAAAGACTAGTAGAAGACCCACTAGCAAGCGAAATCATTGAAGGGTCAATTAAGCCAGGAGATACCGTGAAGGTAAGTGCTTCAAAAGACGGCAAAATTGAAATCAAAGTTGCCCTTGGCGTTTAGAGTATTATTTAAAAAACACTTTCGCTTGGTGTTCGTAGTATGATACACTAGGGTTAGAGGTTATAAGTCTATGCCAAAATCATCAACTCAATTTGTCTGCGAAAGCTGCGGCGCTACATTTAGTAAATGGAGCGGAAAGTGCCTAAGCTGTGGCGCCTGGGACAGCCTGGTGGAATCAGTCTCAGCAGCTAAGATGACAGGCAACAAGATTACTAGTCTGCCAAGTATAGAAACTGCTCAAGCTCTTTCTTCAATTAAGCCTAACCTGACACCACGAGTTAGTAGTGGCAACGATGAGGTAGATACAGTATTAGGTGGCGGTATTGTTCCAGGTAGCCTAATTCTTTTGGCAGGTGACCCAGGAATTGGCAAAAGTACCTTGGTTCTTCAGCTAGCAGGGGATATATCTAAGACTAAAAAAGTACTTTACGTAAGTGGCGAAGAGTCTTCGAATCAAATCAAGCTTAGAGCTGAGCGCATTAAGGGTCTTCAACAAAATTTTGACTTCCTAGGCACAACTAACCTAGATCAGGTATTATCTCAGACTTTCAGTGGAAGCTACGACCTAATCGTAGTAGACTCCATTCAAACAATGGCTAGTGCCAGCGTCGCTTCTTCTGCTGGTACTGTTAGTCAAGTAACTAATGGTGCGAATGCATTAATGCAAGCTGCCAAAAGCACTAACACAGCTTTTATAATAATAGGCCACGTCACAAAAGAAGGAAGCTTAGCTGGACCTCGACTGCTTGAGCATTTAGTGGATACAGTTCTGCATTTAGAGGGCGAAAAATTCGGTGGGGTGAAGTTTTTAAGATCGATAAAAAATCGCTTTGGCTCAACAAATGAGGTAGGAGTTTTAGAAATGACTGATTCTGGCTTAAAGCCACTGAGCAACCCCAGCGGACTCTTACTTGAAGAGCGCTCGCCAAGCCCAGGAAGCGTAGTTTTTGCCACAATGGAAGGCACCAGACCACTCCTAGTTGAGGTTCAAGCATTAGTTAGCCCGAGTGTTTTTGGATATCCCAAGCGTGCAGCTGTTGGGGTAGATATTAACCGACTCGGCCTTTTGGCCGCTGTAATGACCAAGCGTGGCGGAGTAAATTTGAGCAGCAGTGACATCTATGTTAATATTGTAGGCGGATTGAAAATTACAGAACCAGCTATCGATCTCGCAATTATTTTAAGTCTTACTTCAGCAAGTAAAAATATTATTATAGATTCATCTACTGTTGTTTTTGGTGAAGTTGGCCTAGGAGGAGAGATTCGCTCTGTTAGTAGTGCTGACCGTCGCCTTAAAGAAGCTAAAAAGTTAGGCTTTTCTAAAGCAATTGTCCCACCAATGGTGACAGGAGCAGGGCTACTTAGGCCCCGCACAATCGTGGAAGCCCTAAAACTAATCACCAAAAAATAGTATTTCGCTGTTCGATAGTTGTTTTGAAATACTTTAGAGATTATACAAAATTTAAATACAAGGAAAAATAATGTTAGAAATAATTTTAGTAATTTTAAGTGGTACCGTTCTCGCGCTTGCTGTTGCGGTAGCTACACTACTCAGGCAGAAAAACATCTTTCAGAGTCCAAATGAAAGCAACAAACATAATAATAAATCAAAAGTAAGCAGTTCTAGTACCCAGATACTTGTTGATACATCGGCTATAATTGATGGTAGAATTGCCGACATAGTCAAGACTGGATTCGTGCCGGGCAAGCTCTTGGTTCCTCGTTTTGTACTGGCAGAATTACAAAATATCGCAGACAGTGAAGACGCTATGCGTCGCAGTAGAGGACGTAGAGGCCTAGAAATGCTTAATTTAATTAGAGAAAATAACGCTGTTGAGTTAGATATTATAGAAGAAGACCCGGCCGATGTAGTAGAGGTTGATCATAAGCTAGTCTTTCTAGCTCGTGAATATGGTACCAACATTTTGACAACAGACTATAATCTTAACCGCGTGGCCACAATCGAACAAGTAAAAGTTTTAAATATCAACGAGCTCGCCAATTCTATTAAGGCCGTGGTAATACCGGGTGAAGAAATGCTAGTTAGGGTTGTTCAAAAAGGCAAAGAGAAAAATCAAGGCCTTGCCTATTTAGAAGATGGCACAATGATTGTCGTAGAAAACGGCGATAAGCTACTTGGCAAAGAAATAAGCGTAGAAGTAACGAGAATATTTCAGACAGTTGCTGGCAAGATGATATTTGCAGTTGAGCGCTCTCAGTCTAGAAAATCACATCCACAAGCTGCCCGTAAAGCCTCAACAAGATTAGTCTCTAGAAAAAAATAATACTGCAGTATCGTGAACTGCAACCCAAGACTTTCTAGCTAGGGAATATTGGCGAACCAGATATTATTACATATATGTTTGAGGACGGCCCACTGCCAGTTTTGGGTGGTAAACCTACCCAGCTGTATGAACCAGTCGGAGTGCGAGATGAAGCGGTACCGCTGGCATAAGTGCCACCCGCAAAAAGAGTTGCAGTAGTTGGTGATGTTACGCCACTTAAGCTACAGCTGGTGCTACTACCCCCGCCGCTACAACTTAGGCTAACGGCCGCAGCGCCGCTAACATTTACAGACTGAGAGTTACTCTGTGAGCTATAGTAGCCAGCATCAAATATTTTTGCAAAGTAACTATGCACTCCTGTGCCTGGGTTATCGCTGATTGTCACGGTGCTACTAGCAGTAGTTTGGGAGCTAATAATGCTACCATCTCGATAAAAATCGACTCTTGAGAGGGGGTAGCGACCACCAACTATATTCGCGGTAACGGTAACTGTCGACGACACTGCCCCAGCCGAAATACTTATCGAAGGCTTGCTGTCACCACACTGATGGGAGTCATCTTTTTCTGTTGGTATTATACCTCCAGAGTCGTATCCGAGGCTTCTAGCCAAAGCTGTGACAGGAGGATTCCAGCGGTTAAAAGACGGATCGCTTGGAGGAATTTCAGCAGTTATTGAAGCCCCAGTTATTTCTTTACGGGCATCTGGTGGGGTGCAATCTGTCGCAAGCTTGCCGGTCAAGATATCGATTGTAGCTTTCTGGGTGGAGTCTGCTTTTACAAGTGAATACCAGCCAGCAAATATGTCGGTGCGAGTTTTTTTGGTTGTTTGAGTGGGCGTTTTACCGGTATTCGCGTCTAAAGTTACTTGTTTGATGCCAGGGGCTTGGCTGAATTGCTCAATCGGAGTGCCTTCTAAGGCGCCTTTCATGAATTTATTCCAGATTGGCGCGGAAACAATACTAGCTGCTTGAGTCATAACTCGGTTGTCGTTATTGCCAGCCCAGACAGCGGTCACAAGTGAAGGTGTATAGCCCATTGTCCAGGCGTCTTTATAAGACTCAGTGGTTCCAGTTTTGGCAGCCACTGGCCTATTGCCAAGAGTCAGGGGGTTATTACAGCTAAATGCTCCAAGGCTACAACGAGCGGCATTATCGCTCATGATACTTGAAATCTCTGTCGATATCTGGGGGTCTAGAACTTGTTTTCCTTTGTTATTTTGCTCAGTTATTTCATCTAAGACCTTGCCAGAAGAGTCGGTTACTTTTAGCCAATAGTTTTGATTGTGTTTTGTACCCTTATCTGCCAAGACAGAGAATGCATTAGCCATATCAACCATTTTTACTTCACCAGCGCCTAAAGCTAGGCTCAAGCCGTACTCATCTGTACTTCTGTTAAATGTTGTTATACCCATGTCCTTGGCAGTTCCCATAAACTCTTCAGTCCCACCAATATATAGGGCTTTGACAGCTGGAATGTTCAAAGAACTCGCCAGTGCTGTGCGCGCTGACTGTACACCATAGAACCTACGAGTGTAGTTTTGAGGCTTGTAGCCACCACCAAAGTCAGTCTCAACATCATATAGAGTGCTGCCAGGGCCCCAATTTTTTTTGAATAAGTTGGCATATACTAGGGGCTTGATAGACGAGCCAGGCTGCCTGCGAGCCACAGCCACATTGTAGCTACCGAAATCTGGCTCGTTATAGTCATAGCTACCTACCATCGCTAGTACCTCGCCGGTCTTTGGGTCAGCAGCAGTTAGGGCCGCGTTACTGCCACCAAAGCTACGAATATTTGCAATACTACTAGCTACCGCATCTTCAGCAATTTTTTGCTTTCCTAGATCTAGACTAGTAATTACTTTTAGACCGCCTTCATTTACTTTTCTAACACCGAACTTGTCTTCAAGCAGCTCACGTACATACTGAACAAAATGGGGGGCAGTAACATTAGCGTAGGGTGTATAAGGCTTAAGTTGAGCTAGAACATCAACTTGTTTGGCTTCTTCGGCCTGGGCCTTGGTTATTTTATTTTGTTCTGCCATTAGTTCGAGTACTCGATTTTTCTTAGCAATCAGCTCGGCTTTTTGATTACCATATGGTGAGTAATAGGTGGGTGCTTGTGGGAGACTAGCCAGCATTGCACATTGCGATAAACTCAAGTCCTTGGCATCGATACCAAAAAATTGTTTCGAGCCGGCTTGTATGCCATAAGCCGTTGACCCATATGGAATTTCATTGAGATAAAGCTTTAGGATGTCGTCTTTTTTATAGAGCTGCTCAATCTCAATAGATAAAATAAGCTCTTTTATTTTGCGGTTGTAACTGCGCTCGTTAGTTAGAAGGGCGTTTTTGACGTATTGCTGAGTGATGGTTGAGCCGCCTCCCTTACTGGGGTCTTTAAATAAGATTCCAGAAAAAGCCCTTGCAAGGCCTTTGGGGCTAAATGCCCCTTGGTTATAAAAGTCTTTATCTTCAAGCGCGACAGTAGCGTCTTTTATACACTGGGGCATTTGGTTGAACTCAATAAGGCTTCGATTTTTGTCGCCATATATCTCAACTAACACAGTTTCTCCAGTTCGGTCGTAAAGCTTAGTAGTCTGGGCACTCGCGGTCGCGTTAATTTTATTTGGGCTTGGGAGGTCTTTTGCGAACCATGCAAAAATGGCAGCGACAACTAAAACTCCGCTCAAAAATGCAATTGCAAATAGTTTCAAGGCTTTCTTACTAGTTAGAACCTTAAAAACATGCTTAGGGGCTATTTTACCCAGGCCCTTTGCTGGAGGTACTGCTGGAGTAAATATCCAAGCAAAAGCGCCACCTCTTTTTTTGCCAGCTGCTCCAGCGCTAGAAGGATTTTTTCTGAGGCTAGTACTGGGATTACCTGATGACGGCCGAGTTCTTACGACACGCCTTCTTGATTTGTTTGGGTTTAGTTTTTTAGCCATAAGGATTTTGCTAGTTTATCTATAGATTATACACGCATTAGATGTCTTGTTGCTAGTGTTTTTTATTGATCTGCGTATATACAAAAAACGCCCTTACGGCTATAATGTGACTACCTTATAAGAAAATATTTATGAAAAAAATTACACCCCAAATATTAGAAGAATTGCTGGGTCGTGGCGTAGAAGACGTAATTGTTCGTGACGACCTTGAAAAAAAACTCACCAGCGGCAAGAAGCTAAGAATAAAGCTCGGAATAGATCCAACCAATCCAGATATTCACATAGGCAGAGCCAGTGCTATTTGGAAACTCAAAAAATTTCAAGATCTGGGTCACCAAATTACTCTAGTAATTGGTACTTTCACAGGGGTTATCGGCGATGCTAGTGATAAAGATTCCGAACGACCAATGCAAGCCCGAGCAACGATACAGGCCAACATGAAGACTTATGCCGCCCAGATAGGCAAGATACTAGATATGTCAAAGGTAGAAATCTTCTATAACGGCGACTGGTATGACAAGATGAAGCTAGAAGACTTTTTTGAGCTGACCAGCCTTTTTACTATTGGCCAGATGATAGAGCGAGATAATTTTGCCAAACGACTCAAGGCCAACAAACCAGTCGGAATTCAAGAGACCTTATATCCTATGCTACAAGGCTACGATAGCGTACAGATGAAAACTGATCTTGAGGTCGGTGGCACTGACCAACTCTTCAATATGCTAGCTGGCAGAACCGTTCAAAAAAACTATAAAATGCCCGAACAAAGCGTTATGACACTTCATTTATTAGAGGGAACAGATGGTCGCAAAATGAGCTCGAGCTGGGGCAACTGCATCTACATTACTGATCAGCCAGAAGATATGTATGGAAAAGTTATGACCATTAGAGATGAACTAATAGCTACTTATTTTAGGCTCTGTACAGATGTTCCCCTAGAGGCTATTGAAGCAGTCACTCAGAAAATGGCCGGTATTGTATATGAAGACAAACATATGAGCTATTTTGGCAATCCAGACAACCCTCGCGATACCAAGGCCAGCCTAGCCAGAATTATCGTAGCCCGATATTATGGCCAGCAGTCTGCCATTGAGGCCGAAGCTAGCTGGAACAGCCAGTATAGAGACGGCAAAAAGCCGACTGATATCGCTAGCTTAAAAGTAAAACCCGGCAAGCTAATAGATCTAATTGGTATGCATTTTGAGCTCAGCAAATCTGAGTGTCGCAGACTTATTTTGCAAAAAGCCGTAAAGCTCGATGACGCGATAGTTACTGATGACCAGGTATTGCTTAAAAAATCAGCTTTAGTTCAGGTGGGCAAGCGGCGCTACATCAACTTTAAGATATAAAATTTACAACAATTTTACAAAAAAAGCTTTTTTCGTATTTTGTTCGTGCTAAAATAATACAATGAGACTAGATACATCAGTATCATTATTAAAAGGAGTGGGCCCTGTTATTCAAAAAGGTCTGGCTAAGCTGGGTATTTTTACGGTACAAGACCTTTTGCAGTACTGGCCTAGACGCTGGGACGATTTTAGTACTATAAGCAAGCTCAACACAATTAAGCCTGGCCGAGTTGCGGTGCTTTGCAAGGTTCTGGCCGTAGATGTGCGGCGTTCCGCCAGGCAGCCTAGGCTTGCAATCACCGAAGCTGTACTATCAGACGAAACAGGTACTATTAAGGCTGTTTGGTTCAATCAGCCCTTTTTACTTAATACTTTAAAAAAAGACAAAAAATATCTTTTTGCCGGAAATTTTGAGTTTAAGAATAACTATCTAAGTTTGAACAGCCCCACCATCGAAGCTGTCTCAGAGGATAATTATAAAGGCAAAATATATAGTATATATCCCGAAACAAGTTCTATCTCATCTAAGATTCTACAGAAGCTAATTTCGCAAGTAATTGATCTCACTGCCGTGCTTCAAGACAGCTTGCCAGAAGTGGTCGAAAAAGACTATCAGCTTGGAAGCTATAGTCAGGCCCTCAAATATCTCCATCAGCCAACCAGCATAAATCAAATAGCCCAAGCTAAGAAAAGAATCGGATTCGCAGAGCTTTTTGAACTGATCTTGACCGGCCTTGTTATAAAAAAAGATATAAAAACCGAAAGTTCTGCCAAAATAGACTTTAGAAAAGAAGTTGTAGAAGAGGTATTGAGCCAGCTAGATTTTGATTTGACAGATGGCCAGCGTAAAGCCGCCTGGCAAATACTACAAGACTTAGAGAGCGAGCTGCCGATGTCTAGGATGCTCGAGGGTGATGTCGGCTCTGGCAAGACTCTTGTAGCACTGATTGCTAGTGCGATGACTCTGAGGGCTGGCTTTCAGACAGCCCTTATGGTGCCGACAGAGATTTTGGCCCGCCAACATATAGTTACAATCAAGAAAATTTTTAAAAAAATGGCAATCACAGCCGAACTTCTTGTTTCAGCTCTGCCGGCAAAAGAAAAAAAATTAGTTCAATCTAATATAGAAAGTGGCCAAACCAGAATGGTAGTGGGTACTCATGCCCTACTTTCTAGTGGCGTGGAATTTGATAATCTAGGCTTAGTAATAATAGATGAACAGCACCGGTTTGGTGTAAACCAGAGACGCAAGCTTAAGACCAAAGCAAGCCTGTCGCCGCATGTTCTGACAATGACGGCTACACCTATTCCGCGCAGCTTAGCGCTGGTTGTTTATGGAGACTTAGATGTTTCGGTTATAGACCAGCTCCCACCTGGCCGAAAGCCAGTCACAACAAAAGTCGTCAGAGAAATAGATCGCAGCACGGTACAGTTTTTTGTAGATCAGCTTTTGGCCCAGGGACAACAAGCATTTATTGTCTGCCCGCTGATAGAAGAAACCGATACTAGTGGCATGAAGTCGGTTAAGTCAGAATTTAATAGATTACAAAAAACAGTCTTTTCGCATCGACGCATAGCAATGCTGCATGGCAAGATGAAATCAGACGAAAAACAACAAATAATGGCTGATTTTAGAAATAAAAAGTATGATATTTTACTAGCTACAACCGTTATTGAGGTGGGTGTAGATGTGCCCAATGCAACAATTTTGGTAATCGAGAACGCTGAGAGATTTGGCCTGGCGGCCTTACACCAGCTTCGGGGGCGTGTTGGCCGAAGTGACGCCCAGTCATATTGCTACTTATTTTCTGATTCTGATAATCCAGCCACCTACAAACGCCTGCAGGCAATGGAAAAAACCACTGACGGCTTTAGGCTGGCTCAGATTGATCTAGAGATGAGAGGCCCAGGAGAGATCTACGGAACCGGCCAGCATGGGATATTAGATATGCGTTTTGCTGATATTTTTGACATTGAGCTTTTGGCACAGGTCAAACAAGCTGCTTTAGCTTTTATAACTCAGCAAAATATGTTACAATATCCCAGAACGATACAGCGTGTAAACAGTTTAAAAAAACTAACTTCACTAGATTAATTCGGCAACAATCTTGGCAAAAAATAAGTTTTATTATAATAAGCCTAAAAAGAGCAATCATGAATTCAGGAGTCATAACATATTTCACCAAAGGTAAGGTCTTAAATACCATTGGAACACATCAAAAATTCGACAAAACCGCCTTTCGGTTGATTTCTCCTATGCTAGGCTCGACTAATATGTTTCCCACTAAGTCAATGATTCTTAATTTTGAAGGCATGGGTGGCCCAGATGGACTAAAAGTAAAAAGTCGCCGCTATAAGACAGATCATCTTTGGGACCCAATTAATAAAATTGGCAGCTTACCCGTCTGGATAGAAGTGCATTTTGCAAATCTTGTAACGGCTCTCAAAAATGATGATTTAGTAAAAGCCTCGTTTGAAGCTGGCTTCATGGCTCATTATTTAACAGATAGCTTAACTCCCGCCCACCACACCAGCATGAAGCTAGCCGCAGCTGAACATGAAGACTCTAGCAAAATGCGACTGGGCTGGCTGTATTTTGGCCGCAAAGGACTCATGACTTCACATATGATGTTTGAAGGTGGAGTTTCTACCACTATCGCCATGAATAGGCTTCGAGTCCAGTTTGATAAAGAGCTATATAAAAAAATACAAAAAAAAGGCATCAAGCTTGTAGTAGAAGAAGAATCACTTAGAATTGCAAAATTAGATCTATATGATCAGTTTATTCAAAAAGGTTGGACAGTAGGCCTGGCCAAAACCGTTAAGACAGTGGTGGTCAGGCGCATTCCACAGCTAATTGCTGCAGCCTGGCTGGCCGCTTATCAAGAGGCCGGTGGCGACTTGAAACCTTTCATAGACGGTCATAGTGCGGCGATATAGCTGTGTTAAAAATTACCTCTGGCATATTTCGGGGTCAAATAATAAGCCGGCCCAAAACAGATCAAACTAGGCCAGTAACAGAACAAACTAGGCAGGCTATTTTTCAAGTTTTGGGCGACGTTGAGGGCTTGAGTGCTCTAGACCTCTACGCAGGTAGCGGAGCCTTGGGTTTTGAAGCTCTGAGTCTTGGCTGCAAAAAAGTTACTTTCGTAGATAGCGGTAGCGTAGCGATACAGGCGATCAAGCTGACAGCTTCATCACTTGCAGTCAGCAATCAGTCTAGAATAATAAAAAGTACTTTTGAAAAGTATTTTTCTCAAGAAACAGAAAAATATAATCTAATATTTTTTGACCCACCATACGCAGACTTTAGCCCAAAATGGCTTGAAAATGCATTTACTCTTTTGAAAAAATCCGGAATAGTTGTTACTAGTAGCTCCTCTAAAACTGAACTAGAGACTGATTATGCTGGCGCTGAACTAGTCAAACAGAAAAATTATGGTGACACAACTGTTGGTTATTATAGAAAAAAAGTAATTTAAAAAAATCTATAGCTGATGAAAAATAGTCTGCCTTAGTTAGATAAAAATATTCAAAATCAAACTTTTGATATGCTATTCTCTTGTTAGTAGTAATCTGTTATAATTACCGGTGCTAAGACGTCTTTTAAAATATAAATACAGACTAATGTTCAAAGTTATGCCGCGGTGGTGGAATTGGTAGACACGCCAGCCTTAGGAGCTGGTGAGGTAATACTCGTGGAGGTTCAAGTCCTCTCCGCGGTACCATTTACCATTCAAATTTGAAATCTTGAAAAAGTTTGAATTGGTAACTAGTGCTTTTTGATATTTTTAGCAAAGCTGTTAATTATTTGCTGCTCATCAGATTCTGTAAATTTTTTTAGAAAATTTATTATGTTTATAGCAATTGCTAATTTTTTAGATATTCTCCAAAAATCTAGCAATTGCTATAAACTAGCAATAAAGTAGCTTCTACAAAGATCACCATCTGCCCTTTAAGCGAGATGGGGCTAAGGGCAGGTGGTCGCCCAGGAGTACCTTGAAGGGTAGTAGTTATAAAAAGCCAACTTTTAATAACTTTCGGTTCGGAACGCCGGAACCCTTATTTATCAAAAAGGTGCTTCTGGGCACTATAACTTGTTACGTTTTTTAGCGTATCGCGGACGAAGCTCAATGGTGAGCGTCAAATCGAAAGGCTAGAAATAGTCAAAGCGAATTGAAGGCAGGAGGTTCGAGTCCTCTCGTCTGCACCCAAAATCCCTAGCATTATTGCTGGGGATTTTAACATTACAGATAAATCCTGCTGAATAAATTCATAAGATTCTAAAAAACCACTGCTAATTTACTCTAGAAATATAGTAAATAGTCTGCTACAATAACCAGACTTATGATTACACACAAAATTACCAAACAAACTAATACTGACGCGACACTCCTTATAGTAGTAGACAAAGAGTTTATCGAGCCATATCGAAAATCAGTTCTTAAAAAGCTTAAAAAAGACCTGAAAGTCGACGGTTTTAGACCTGGAAATGTTCCTGATAAAATCGCCGAGAGAGAGCTTGGTGCCGAGCGGGTACAATCTGAAGTGCTAGAAGAAACAATAATGCACGCCTACACTCGAGCAGCCAGAGAACTCAAACTCGACACAATAGCAAGCCCAAATATCTCTCTTAAGAAATTTGTACCTTTTACAGATCTAGAATTTGAGGCCGAAGTGGCAATTATGCCAGAAATTAAGATTGATCTCGCTAAGTTGTCTGTAAAAAAGCCAGCAGTAAAAGTCGATACTAAAGAAATCACCGAAACACTAGAAAACTTACGAAAGCAGTCGGCTACAAAAGCCACCAGCAAGTTTGGCATTGCAAAAGGTAATGAAGTTAAATTTGATTTTGATGGCACTAGATCTGGTAAGTCAGTAGAAGGTGCGAGTGCTAAGAATCACGTTCTTACTATTGGCGAAGGAAGCTTTATACCTGGTTTTGAAGAAAATATGATTGGACTCAAGAGTGGTGAAAGTAAGACTTTTACCGTTAAATTCCCTAAAGATTATCATGCAAAAGACTTGGCAAATGCAGATGTCGAGTTCACAGTAGCTATTCACGAAATAACTATCTCAGAACTACCAAAGCTCAACGATTCTTGGGCTAAGACCGTAGGCCCAGTAAAAGACTTAAAAAGCTTAAAAGAAGAAATCAAGAAAAGCCTTGAGCTTAACAAGCAAGCAGAGGCCAATAAGCAGTTCGAGAACCTAGTACTAGAGGCCGCCTTAAAACTTGCTAAGTTTGATGCACCTAGTAGCTTGATTGCTGAGCAAGTCACAAGACTGCGCGCAGAAACAGAAGAAAACTTACGAAATAGTGGTTTAGATATAGAAAAGTACTTGCAGCTACAAGGTCAAAAACCAGAAGAATTTGAAGCCACACTTAAGCAAGAAGCTGAAAAAAGAGTTAAGTTAGGCCTGCTTTTAAGGCAAATAATAGAATCTGAAAAAGTTTCTGTTAGTGACGACGAAATTGAGAAAGAATTAGCTCAGATGAAAGCTAACTATACTGACCCTAAGATGCAAGAAGAGTTAACCCACTCTCACTTCATAGATGATCTCCGCAACCACTTGCTTACCACCAAAGCTGTAGCAATTCTCACGGTCGCAGCCAGCTAAAAATAAAAAACTCAAGCTTAAACAGCTTAGAGCTGGCCATGCCAGGATCAGCGTAATGGAAAAATATTGCTGTAGTTCTTATTTAGAGCCAGTTAGTTCAGGCCTCAGAGCTTATTTAAATTAATCAGAGTGTGCTAAAATAGTAAACTATGACATTAAACAATTTTTCAAACTCAATCTTAATACCTACAGTAATAGAGAAGACCCAGTCTGGGGAGCGAGCCTATGATATTTATTCAAGGCTACTGAAAGAAAGAATTATATTTCTAGGTACCGAAATAGATGATACTGTTGCCAATCTAGTAATAGCACAGCTATTGTTCTTGCAGAGTGAGGACCCAACTGCAGATGTCAGCCTATACATAAACAGCCCCGGAGGTAGTGTGACTGCTGGGCTAGCAATATATGACACCATGCAGCATATAACTCCAGAAGTTAGTACTATTTGTGTTGGTATGGCAGCTAGTATGGGAGCTTTCTTGCTAGCATGCGGCCAGAAGGGCAAGCGCTTTTCTTTGCCAAATAGTCGAGTGATGATACACCAGCCTAGCGGTGGTTTCCAGGGCACTGCCTCAGATATTGAGATAACAGCCAATGAAATAATTAAGATTAGACACAAGCTAAATGAAATATTGGCTGAAAAAACTGGCCAAAAAGTAGCCAAAATAACGTCTGACAGTGATCGAGATTTTTGGCTTGCAGCAGACGAAGCAAAAGCCTATGGCCTAGTCGATGAAGTAGTCAAGAAGAAGCCCAGCAAGATCAAAAAGTAGAATTATTCTTAAATAGATTATGTATTTATCATTATTACGAAAGCCTGATTTTCTAAAGATATGGATAGCTCAGCTTACTAGTCAGCTAGCAGCCAATCTACTTAATTTTGCTTTGATAATAAGAGTATATGAGCTGGCCGCCCAGACCCCTTACGCCAACATCGCAGTCAGTTTACTAATAATTGCATTCGGCGTGCCATCTGTTGTGTTTGCGGTTTTAGCGGGCGCTTATGTTGACCATTGGGACAGAAAAAAAGTTTTGATTATAACCAATGTTGTTCGTGCCGTACTGGTGCTAGGGTTTTTACTAGTAGAGAGCAACTTGCTAATGGTATATTTGCTAGTTTTTGCAATCTCTGTCTTTTCACAGTTTTTTACACCTGCCGAAGGAGCTGCCCTTCCTAGGCTGGTAAAAAAATCTCAGTTTTTGAGCGCAAATTCACTATTTCTTTTTACTTTGTATAGTTCATTTGTAGTAGGCTACAGTCTGGCTGGGCCGATTATCGCCCTGTGGGGTCCAAATGCTGTCTACTATATCACTTCAAGTTCTTTTGCTCTGGCAGCGATTCTGTGCTTCAGCTTGCCAAGTCTTAGGGCTGATGCTTCTGCAAAAAAAATAGGTCAAATCAACAAAGAAGTTTTTGCCACAATTAGAACGAGTTTTCATGAAATAATTACAGAACCCGGCTTAATCTTACCTATTATAAATCTTACAATAGCTCAGGCCATGCTAGGAATACTGGCCGTTTTAGCACCCTCAATCGCACTGCTTGTGTTTGGCCAAAGCTTAGCACAAGTTAGCTTCATGCTAATTGTGCCAGCGGCTTTTGGTATGGTAGTAGGGGCTATAGTAGTTGGCAAATTTTTGAAAAATACTAGAAAGACAACGGTGATTAATGTTGGAATTGTTATTGCTTCAGTCATGCTGGTGGGCTTGAGCATAGTACCAGCCTTGCGAGAGCTGAGATTTTTTGGTTTATTAGTAGCTTTAATATCATTTGTACTGGGCGTTGCTAACGGTCTTGTTAGCGTCTCGGCTCAAACACTTTTGCAGCTCAACTCAACAGATGAAGCTAGAGGAAAAATATTCGGCACCTTAAATATGATGATGAATGTCGCTGCAATTTTACCAGTTTTGTTAGCTGGAATTACCGCTGACCTTATTAGTCCACTTAGGGTCTTGACTGGAGCTGGAGTTTTGATAGGTTTTTACGGAGTTTTTCAGTTTAAGACTTTTGCCAAATTGCACTTAAAAAGTACTTGACAGCCTCGTACTTTTCAAGATAAGATAAGGTTCATACAGAGGACGCTTAAACTCTACAGCCGGTATCACTACTCAAAATATTTGGGTAGCCGGTTTTTTGTCAGTTTAGAAAAACCACCTGTTCGGCATAATAAATTTAATAGGAGAGATCGGGAATTATGGCAAAAACCCCTGTTCAGAAACGCGTTTTTTTACACAAAAATAAAGAATTACTGTCCTTACCAAATCTTATTAAAATCCAAACCGATTCATACAATTGGTTTGTTGACGAAGGCCTCAAAGAACTCTTTGCTGAAGCCACCCCGATTGAAGACTTCACAGGTAAACGCTACTCAATAAGCTTCAAAGACTACCATTATGCAGAGCCAAAATTTACTGAAATTCAGTCAAAAGACAAAAACCTAAGTTACGAATCATCTTTAAAAGTCACTTGCGAGTTGCTAAATAAAGAAACTGGAGAAATAAAAACTCAGGAAATTTTTCTTGGCGATTACCCAATCATGACCGAGCGCGGTACTTTTATTATTAACGGAGTAGAGCGAGTAGTAGTTAGCCAGCTGGTACGAAGCCCGGGCGTATTTTTTACTCGTGACAATTCAGCCAACTATTTTGGCGCAAAAATAATTCCGAACCGCGGCGCATGGCTCGAAATCGAAACTGGTCAAAACGGCGTAATGACTGTCAAAATCGATCGTAAGCGAAAAATTCCAGTGACTGCCTTGCTGCGAGCTTTCGGCTACGGCACTGACAAAGAGCTCAAAGAGCTGTTCGCTAACATTGATACTGGCGATGTTAAGTTTATCGATGAAACTATCTCTAAAGATCCAAGTAGCTCTAGCGCCGAAGCCCTTATGGAAGTCTACAGACGCATTCGACCAGGCGACCTAGCCACTGTTGAGAACTCAAAAAGCTTGATTGATGGAATGTTTTTTGACAACAAAAGATATGATTTCTCAAAAGTAGGCCGCTACAAGGTCAACAAAAGACTTGGTTTGAATGTCAAAAATATACCAGAAAACAGAATCTTAAGAAAAGAAGATTTCGTAGCTATAATAAAAGAAATCATTAGAATGAGTAACAGTGACGCGCCAACTGAAGACATCGATCATCTCGGAAACCGTCGACTCAAAATGGTTGGCGAACTTATGCAAGCTCGCTTTAGAGTTGGTATTTTAAGAACTGAGCGAATAATTAAAGATCGTATGAGTCTTGCTGAGCCTGAAACAATCATGCCTGCACAGCTAATTAACAACCGACCAATAGTAGCAGCCGTGAAAGAATTTTTTGCCTCTCATCAACTCAGTCAGTTTATGGACCAAATCAATCCACTAGCTGAGATTGTTCACAAGCGCCGGCTAAATGCCATGGGCCCGGGTGGCCTAAATCGCGAGAGAGCTGGATTTGAGGTTCGCGATGTTCACAGAACTCACTACGGTAGAATTTGCCCAATCGAAACACCAGAAGGTCCAAACATTGGCCTGGTCAGTACTATGGCGACATATGCCAGAATCAACGAATATGGATTCTTAGAAAGCCCCTACTTAAAAGTAATTAACTCAGCAACTCCTAAGAATGCAGCTGGCGAAGTTTCTGCTAAAGACTTAAAAGACTCTAAGGGCCAGGTAATCTTGAAAGCTGGAGAAAAAATAACTTCAGCAGTCGCTAAGAAGCTAGCTTCTGCCAAAATTGAAACAGTTTCTGTCAAAGCTCATTTAACCACAGAGGTTGTTTACCTAGATGCTTCAGATGAAGAAAAAGCCGTTATTGCTCAGGCTAACACCCCAACAGACGAGAATGGATACTTTATTGACTCTCGAGTAGCGGTTAGAGGCGTGGGTGGTGAAGCCGACAAAGAAGACGCCAATTTTGTTGAATATATGGATGTTACAAGTAACCAAATTGTCGGTATATCAGCTAGCCTTATTCCTTTCTTAGAGCACGATGATGCCAAGCGAGCGCTGATGGGTGCGAATATGCAACGCCAAGCAGTGGCACTAATCCGCCCAGACTCCCCAGTTGTTGGTACAGGAATTGAAGGTACTGTGGCAGTTGACTCAGGTCAAGTGATTGTCGCTGAAGATGAAGGCGAAGTACTATCTTCTACAGCCCAATCTATCGTTATTAAATATAAAAAACTAGGCACAAAAACTTACGAGCTAGCCAACTTCGTTCGTTCTAACCAAGGCAGCTGTATCCATCAAAAAGCTCTAGTCTATTCTTCACAAAAAGTTACTAAAGGTGATGTTTTGGCAGACGGTATGAGCACTCAGGCTGGCGAATTAGCCCTTGGCCAAAATGTTGTAGTAGCATTCATGCCTTTTGATGGCCTCAACTATGAAGATGCAATCGTGCTTTCTCAGAGGCTCGTTCAGGACGATCGGTATACTAGCATTCATATTGAGACTCACCAAGTAGATGTGCGTGACACTAAGCTGGGTGATGAAGTGATAACAAGAGATATCCCAAATGTCTCAGAAGAGAGCTTAAAAGATCTTGATGAAGATGGAGTAATTAGAATAGGCGCTGAGGTTGGAGCTGGCGATATACTAGTCGGCAAGATTACCCCAAAAGGTGAAACTGAGCTTTCTAGTGAAGAGCGCCTGCTAAGAGCAATCTTTGGCGAAAAAGCCCGCGACGTAAAAGATACTAGCTTAAGGGTGCCAAACGGTGCTGCCGGAAAAGTTGTTGATGTTAAAATATTGAGTCGCGAAAATGGCGACGATCTGTCAGCTGGTGTATCACTGCAGATATACGTATCAATCGCCGAGCTAAGAAAAATACAAGCAGGTGATAAAATGGCCGGCCGACATGGTGATAAAGGCGTAATCTCAAAAATCATGCCAGTAGAAGATATGCCTCACTTAGAAGACGGCACACCTGTGGATGTTATTCTTAACACCCTTGGTGTTGGTAGCCGTATGAATCTTGGGCAGATTTTAGAAACTCACTTAGGTTGGGCTGCACAAGCTCTAGGCTACAAAATAGCTAGCCCAGTTTTTGATGGTGTTACAATCAATGAAATTAAAGCTGAGCTCAAAAAAGCTGGCTTACCAGAAGACGGAAAAGCTCAGCTCTACTCTGGTTTTACTGGAGAGCCCCTAACTTATAAGACAACTGTAGGCGTTAAGTACTTATTGAAGCTCCAGCACATGGTAGATGACAAGATTCACGCTAGATCAACCGGCCCATATGCTATGGTTACCCAGCAGCCGCTTGGTGGCAAGGCTCAAAGAGGAGGCCAGAGATTTGGTGAGATGGAAGTTTGGGCCCTAGAAGCCTATGGAGCAGCAAATACGCTGCAGGAAATCTTGACTATTAAATCAGATGACGTGATAGGCCGAAGCAAGGCTTACGAATCAATAATTAAGGGCGAAGATATTACAGGCCCTAGAGTTCCAGAGTCGTTCAATGTTTTAGTGAAAGAATTACAGAGTTTAATGCTGGCTGTTGACCTAGAAAGAAATGAGCTAGATGCGCCTATTGATGCTGAAGAGGCTATTGCTCAAGCTACTGCCGACGAAGTTGAAGAGCTAGGAACTGATCAGCTTATTATGGGCAGCGAGCTGCCAGAAGGCGAAGCTATAGTCGATCTTTCAGACTCAAAAAGTAAAGACGATTTTGCAGTTCTAGAAGAGGCTCAGTTACAAAACGAAATTGAATCGGAAGAGGTATAAAATGGATAAGGACAACACTATGCACGAACAACAAATAATCGACTTTGACGCAATAAAACTGTCTGTTGCTGGCCCAGAGCACATTCTGGACTGGTCAAATGGCGAAGTTATTAAGCCCGAAACAATCAACTACAGAACACAAAAACCTGAAAAAGATGGTTTATTTTGCGAAAAAATATTTGGACCAACTAAGGATTGGCAATGTTATTGCGGAAAGTACAAAGGCATTCGCTATAAGGGTATCGAGTGCGACAAGTGCGGGGTACTAGTTACTCGCAGCATTGTGCGGCGCGAAAGAATGGCTCATATTGCCCTGTGTGTACCTGTTGCTCACATCTGGTTTTTAAGAGGAACTCCTAGCCCAATAAGCCTAGTCTTGAATGTGGGTATTCGCGATCTTGAGCGGGTAGTTTACTTTGCAAACTTTATTGTTACAGATGTGAACGAAGAAGCCAAAGCAGACGCCATTGCAGATCTTAAAAAAGACTTTGAGTCTAAGCGCAAAGAGCTTTTGGTAAAATATGACATAAAAGGGGGTAAAGCTGAACTTATCCCAGATGATGCGACCAAAGAGTTTGCTGAACTAGACGCTAACTGGGCGGCCGCAAAAACTGACCTCACAAATCTTTCTAAATACCAGCTCTTGCCAGAAGGTCGCTACCGCGAACTCAACATGAAGTTTGGGCAAGTCTTCAAAGCTGGAATCGGCGCCGAAGCACTTCAGCAACTTCTTGAAGAAATTGACCTTAAAGAGCTGACTATGAGTCTCAGAAAAGAAGCCGATGAATCATCTGGCCAAAAAATGAAAAAAGCTCTTAAGCGACTTAAGCTAGTCGAGGGTATGGAGCAAGCTGGTATCTCTCCAGAGTGGATGATTACCACAAATCTACCAGTTATTCCGCCAGATCTTCGCCCAATGGTTCAGCTTGATGGTGGGCGGTTTGCCGCCTCTGATCTGAATGATCTATATAGGCGTGTTATCAACCGAAACAACCGTCTAAAAAAACTATTTAGGCTAGAAGCCCCAGAAGTAATCTGCAGAAATGAAAAGCGTATGCTGCAAGAAGCAGTCGATGCACTGATAGACAACAACGCTCGTCGAGATCGAGCAGTTAGCGCAGCCGGCAGTCGTAAGAAGCTCAAAAGTCTTACTGATCTATTAAAAGGCAAGCAGGGTCGTTTTCGTCAAAACCTCTTAGGTAAGCGCGTAGATTACTCTGGCCGGTCAGTTATTGTAATAGGCCCTCACCTCAAACTAGACCAGTGTGGTTTGCCAAAAATGATGGCCCTAGAACTATTTAAGCCATTTGTTATTGGCAAGCTAATCGAAAAAGGTGTGGCTCATAACGTCAAGTCAGCTTCGCGTATGATTGAGCGAGCTCGAACAGAAGTCTGGGACACCCTTGATGAAGTTATTACTGGAAAATATGTGCTACTTAATCGGGCACCTACCTTGCACCGCCTCGGCATTCAGGCTTTTAAGCCAGTCTTAATCGAGGGCAAGGCTATTCAGCTTCATCCAATGGTCTGTGACGCCTTTAATGCCGATTTTGACGGTGATCAAATGGCCGTTCATGTTCCGCTTTCAGAGGCTGCCCAGGCAGAAGCTCGAGATATTATGCTTTCAAAACATAATCTCCTAAAGCCAAGTAGTGGTGAGCCGGTTGTGAAGCCAAGTCAAGACGTAGTGCTAGGTTGTTTTTTCTTGACAAGCACAAAGCCTGGCCTAACCGGTGAAGGCAAAGCATTCTCTGGTATTAGCGAGGCAATTATGGCTTATCAGGCAAACGTTGTTGAGCTTCGAGCCATGGTAAAAGTCAGGGTCAATGGCCTAACAATCGAAACCACTCCAGGCCGATTGATATTTAATGAAATCTTACCAGAAGAGATTGAATTTGTTAACGAAACTCTAAACAAATCTCGACTTCAAATGATTATGGCTAAGGTTTTTGCAGAACTTGGGCAAGAAGTTACCGCGGTACTTGTAGATGATGTAAAAGATCTAGGCTTCAAATATTCAACCGCCTCAGGAATATCAATAGGAATGGACGATCTCGTGGTTCCTAAGCAAAGAGACGGCTTAATCGCCGAAGGAGAGCTCAAAATACTTGAATACGTTTCCCAGTATCAGCAGGGCCTGATAACTAACGAAGAGCGTTATGCAAGAACTGTTGATGTCTGGAAAGGTGTCGGTGAGCAGGTAGAGTCGCTATTAAGCCAAGCTTTGGCTGATTCTGACTCAACGCTACAAGACGACCTGGAGTCTGGTGCCCGTGCCAGCCTTGGTCAGATAAATAAAATGAGCGGTATGCTTGGCTTGATGCTTAGCCCAGCTGGTCGAGTTATTGAGCTCCCAGTGCGCTCAAACTATAAAGACGGCCTAGGGGTACTAGAGTACTTCATTAGCACTCACGGAGCTCGAAAAGGACTTACCGATACCGCCCTGAGAACTTCAGAGTCTGGCTACCTAACTCGAAGACTAGTTGATGTAGCACAAGATATTGTCATCTCAGAAAACGACTGCGGCGACAAACAGGGCTACGTGATGAGTCGAGCAGAGGCTTTGGAGGTAGGTGAAGAAAGTCTATCGGCTTGGATAGTAGGCCGAACTTCTCTAGAGAAGATCGTAGACCCCAAGACTCAAGATGTAATAGTTAAAAAAGGTGAACTAATAACAGACGCCTCAGCTCAAAAGATTGCTAATGCTGAGCTTGATACTGTAAAAATAAGATCTATTTTTAAGTGTCAGAGCGCTTGGGGCCTTTGCCAAAAATGCTATGGCATAGATTTAGCCAAAGGCAACCCTGTTAGACTTGGTGAGGCTGTAGGAATCATGGCTGCTCAGAGTATTGGCGAGCCAGGCACGCAACTTACTATGAATACTAAGCATGCGACTGGTATTGGTGGCGATATTACCCAAGGTTTACCAAGAGTAGAAGAGATTTTTGAAGCTAGAGCGCCAAAAGGCCAGGCAATACTTTCTGAAATAGATGGCACAGTCAAACTAAGTAAGTCTGGTACTAAGCAAGTAGTCAGCGTCATTCCAGCTGATCAAAAAGTCACAGACTATGATCTAAAGGGGATGATTCCAAAAGTTAAAACCGGGGCAGGCGTTATTCGCTCTCAGATTCTCGCTAAGTCAGCTGATGGCAAAAAAACTATTAAGGCTGGTGGCATTGGCACCGTAGCGGTTGGAGCAGACAAAATTGTTCTTACTCACGATAGTGGAAATAGCCGAGAGTACACACTTTCTGAATACACATCTTTAGAAGTCAAGAACGGCGACCAAGTTGTGGTTGGGCAGCGCCTAAGCGAGGGCTCTGTCAACCTTCAAGACATGCTACGACTACAGGGTGAAGAAGCTGTTCAGCGATATGTGATAGACGAAGTGCAGGCTATCTACCTGAGCCAAGGTCAGACAATTTCTGCCAAACACATTGAAGTAATGATTAGGCAGATGTTCTCTAGGGTTCGCATAGAAGAGCCAAACGACACCAAGTTTATATCTGGTGATGTGGTTTCTAGAGCTGCACTAGCTGAAGAAAATGCTTTAGTTAAAGAGCATAAAGGTAAGATCGCTACATTTGAGAAGCTACTAATGCCTATAACCAAGATATCTACAAGTTCCGATAGCTGGCTTTCAGCCGCTAGTTTCCAAGAAACCACTAAGGTCTTGATAGCCGCCGCAATGCGAGGTAAGCAAGATAAGCTACGGGGGCTTAAAGAGAACGTTATCATTGGTCGCCTCATTCCAGTAGGAACAGGCTTCGACGAAAACGAGCAGGCTTGACCAGAAGTACCCTATCTGATAGAATGTTTAAGTTATGCCTACTATAAACCAACTAATTCGAAAACCTCGCGTAAGCAAGAGTAAGAAGAACAAAGCTCCAGCTTTGGCCCGAAGCTTTAATGCACTTAAAGTTCAGGCCAGCAACATTAATTCTCCGCTTAAGCGAGGTGTTTGTACCAAGGTTTTTACCCAAACCCCCAAGAAGCCAAACTCTGCCTTGCGAAAAGTAGCACGTGTGAGATTGACTAACGGCATGGAAGTAACTGCCTATATTGGCGGCGAAGGTCACAATCTTCAAGAACATTCCGTTGTTTTGATTAGGGGCGGCCGAGTAAAAGATTTACCTGGTGTAAGATATCACGTTGTGCGTGGTGCTCTTGACACCGCTGGTGTATCTGGTCGCAAACAGGGCCGCAGTAAGTACGGTACTAAGCGCGAAGTCGCAAAGAAAGATTAAGCTATGCCAAGAAAAGTAACCAAGTCGTTAAAAAGAATAATTCCGCCAGACCGAGTATACGGTAATGTTTTGGTTTCAAAAACTATTAACAAAGTGATGATGGACGGCAAAAAGCAGATTGCTGAGAAGCTAGTATATTCAGCTATTGAAAAGGCTGCTGTAAAGACAAAAGTTGAGCCAGCCGAAGTCTTAGAAACCGCTGTAAAAAATGTTAGCCCAACTGTTATGGTTAAGTCTAAGCGTATCGGTGGTGCAAACTATCAGGTACCAATGGAAGTAAAGGGCGACCGAAAGGTTCACTATGCCCTAGTTTGGATACTAGATAGCGCTAGATCTAAAAAAGGCCAGAGTTTTGATAAGAAGCTAGCTAGTGAGCTGATTAACGCCTTTAACAATGAAGGTGATGCAATGAAGAAAAAACAAGATGCTCACCAAATGGCCGAAGCTAACAAAGCCTTTGCTCACTTTGCCCGCTATTAGAAACTTTATTCGCTCGGGCTATATAGAGTCTAGCAATCAAACCAGCCCATAGAGTATAGTAGTACTAAGCATAGGTACTAAACATGTTTTGCAGGAAAATTATTGAAGAAAGGTAAATTAAGGAATTTTTATGGCTCGAGATTATAGTTTAGAAGACACAAGAAATATTGGTATTATCGCTCACATTGACGCCGGCAAGACAACTGTCACAGAGGGTGTGCTTTACAGAACTGGCAAGGTTCATAAGATAGGCGAAGTTCACCAAGGTGAGGCTACTATGGACTGGATGGAGCAAGAGCAAGAGAGGGGTATCACTATTACATCAGCTGCCACCACTTGTTTTTGGAACAATAAAAGAATTAATATTATCGATACCCCCGGCCACATTGATTTTACTGTTGAAGTTGAGCGCTCACTGCGCGTTTTAGACGGTGCCGTAACTGTGTTTGACGGTAAAATGGGTGTTGAGCCACAGTCTGAGACTGTATGGCGTCAGGCTGATAAATACGGTGTTCCTCGAATTTGTTTTATAAACAAGATCAACCAGACAGGCGGTGACTTCTATAAATCACTCGAATCTATCCATGAGAGGCTAACAAAACATGCCTACCCAATTCATCTACCGATTGGCTTTGAGCAAGAAATAAATGGTGTAATCGATCTCATCGCCATGAAAGCTTACAGCTACAAAGACTATACCGACAAAGAACTTATCGAATCTGATATTCCTAGTGATATGCTCGAAAAAGCAAACCGTTACCGGCAACATCTTATAGAAGCGGCAGTAGAGGCAGACGATGCAATTATGGAAAAGTACCTAGAGGGTGATGAGCTCACAATCGATGAAATTAAGCTCTGTATCAGAAAGTCTGTATTAAGGGGTGACTTTTTTATCGTTTCAGGCGGTGATGGCCGTGGTGTCATTGTCGAAAAACTGCTAGATATAGTCACTGACTACTTGCCTAATCCACTCGAAGTTACCCCGCCTTTAGCGGTGGAAAGTAAGACTGGCGACGACAAGGTTATTGAAGTTAGTGATAGCGCGCCATTTGCTGCTTTAGCTTTTAAAATTGCCACAGATCCATTTGTTGGTAAGCTAGTATTTTTTAGAGTTTATGCTGGGACAATAAAATCAGGTAGTTACGTTCTCAACAGTAGCACTGGTGAAAAAGAGCGTATTGGCCGAATTGTACGTATGCACGCCAATAACCGTGAGGAAGTGAGCGAAGTTTTTGCCGGCGAAATAGCTGCCGCAGTAGGGCTCAAAGCAACAATCACTGGCCATACCTTGAGCGATGTAGCAACTCCAATGGTGCTTGAGAGCATTACATTTCCAGAGCCAGTTATAAGTATCGCCATAGAGCCAAAAACAAAAGCCGACCAAGAAAAAATGGGTATTGCCCTAGGTAGACTTGGCGAAGAAGACCCAACTTTTAGAGTCCATACTGACGAAGACTCTGGCCAAACTATTATTGATGGAATGGGCGAGCTTCATTTAGAGGTTATCGTCGATAGAATGAAGCGAGAATTTAATGTTGAAGCTAATGTTGGCCGACCTCAGGTGGCTTTTAGAGAAACTATCAAGGGAACTACTCAGATAGAATCTAAATTTGTTCGCCAGTCTGGTGGTAGGGGACAGTATGGCCATGTCTGGCTAGAACTTAGCCCGCTGGTTCACACAGATGATGACGAAAAAGGTAAAATATTTGAATTCGAAAATGCGATTGTTGGCGGCTCTGTCCCAAAAGAGTTTATTAAGCCAGTCGAACAAGGTGTGATTGAAGCTATGGGTAACGGCGTGCTAGCTGGGTACCCTGTTGTAGATGTTCACTGCAAGCTTTATGACGGCAGCTACCACGAAGTGGACTCTAGTGAAATGGCATTTAAAATAGCAGGTTCAATTGCTTTGCAAGAAGGGGTAAAGAAAGCTAATCCGGTTATTTTAGAGCCAGTCATGAAAATAGAAGTAACAACTCCAGAAGATTTTATGGGTGATGTTATTGGCGATATTAATGCCAAGCGTGGTCGAGTAGATGAAATGGAAGACAGAACAGGCGTAAAAGTTATTAGGGCTTTTGTTCCGCTAGCAGAAATGTTTGGCTACGCTACCAGCCTTCGTTCTATGACTCAAGGTCGAGCTAGCTACGCTATGGAATTTGATCATTATGCTGATGTTCCAAGTAATGTTGCCGAGGAGCTCAAGGGCAAATATACTGCCGCCAGAGAAGCAGGGGAGTCAACCAAGTAGCAGTCAAGTAGCAGTTTTTCTACTGCTTCCTCGAATTATTATAAAAAAGACCCAGCCGGGTCTTTTTTATAATAATTCGAATTAACAGTGTAATTTTGTAATAGCTATATGTTTTTTTCCATAATTCTGCTAAAATTCGCATACCAGCACCTTGATGAGAGGAAAAAGTAATGCATGATGACTACGATGATTACGACTATTCAGAAGACGACCAGCAAGGCTACATAAACGGTTACTATGAAAATGGCGGAGATATTCACGAAATAATGCTAGGCTCGTTAGCAATCGGACTGGTTATTTCTGGAGTTGTTGTTTTTGCTTCTAGTCTTGTAGGTATGGTTTTGACGAATAATGTAGGCTTTGTTATTAAAGGCCTATTCTGCTTAGCCTTCTGTCTAGTACTAGGTTTTATTGTTCCAGCTAAGATTCACAAACTGCTTAACAAGAGCTTGGTTCAAGATCTTAGTAGCCTGAACCACGAAGTCATTACAGAAGACGAGTAGTAACGGGTAAATGTTCTGATGCAGCAGTAAAGTTCTTAGCATTACAGTTAATAAAAGTCCTTAGCGCAAGCTGAGGGCATTTTTTTTAAAACAAAACTCTTTACAAACCGAGAATTCTTGCTTATAATTGAAAAGTCTAAACAGGGCAACTTATGTTGTCTTTTAAGTTTGATACGTCTAAAAGTTATAACAAGGAGAAATTATGGCAGAAAAATATAATCGCGATAAACCACACGTAAATGTAGGAACCATGGGTCATGTAGATCATGGTAAAACCACTTTGACTGCGGCTATCACAACAGTACTAGCAAAAAAACTTCCAAGTGACATCAATCAGCCAGTTGACTATGCTACAATCGACAACGCCCCAGAAGAGCGGGAGCGTGGTATTACAATTGCCACATCTCACGAAGAGTATGAAACCGAAAAACGTCACTATGCTCACGTAGATATGCCAGGTCACGCTGACTATATTAAAAATATGATTACTGGCGCTGCCCAGATTGATGGCGCAATATTGGTTGTCAGTGCTGCTGACGGCCCTATGCCTCAGACTAGAGAGCATGTTTTGCTTGCTCGCCAAGTTGGTGTTCCAAAAATTCTTGTCTTTATGAACAAAATGGATATGGCTGATCCTGAGCTTGCTGAACTTGTAGAAGTTGAAATCAGAGAGCTACTAGAAAAGAATGGCTATGACAAAGACGCCCCAATTATCAAAGGCTCTGCCCTAAAGGCCCTAGAAGGTGACTCCGCCAATGAAGATGCTATCATGGAGCTCGTGAAAAACATGGATGAATACATTCCTGAGCCAAAAAGAGAGCTAGATAAGCCTTTCTTGATGCCAATTGAAGATGTCTTCTCTATCAAGGGTCGTGGCACAGTAGCAACAGGTAGAATCGAACAAGGTAAGATCAATGTTAACGAAGAAGTTGAGATCGTAGGAATCAAAGATACTACCAAGACTGTAGTAACAGGTGTCGAAATGTTCAAAAAGCTGCTTGACGAAGGTCAGGCTGGCGACAACGTTGGTATTTTACTACGTGGTGTTGAGCGTGATGACATCGAACGAGGACAAGTTCTAGCAAAGCCAGGTTCTGTCACACCACACACCGAATTCGATGCAGAAATATATGTTCTTAAAAAAGATGAAGGTGGTCGTCACACCCCATTCTTCAAGGGCTACAAGCCTCAGTTTTACTTCCGTACAACTGACGTAACAGGCGAAGTTCAACTTCCAGAAGGTACAGAAATGGTTATGCCAGGTGACAACATCAGTATTAAAGTAAAACTCCTAGCCCCAATCGCTATGGAAGATGGCCTGCGTTTCGCAATCCGTGAAGGTGGTAAAACTGTTGGTGCCGGTGTAGTAACTAAGGTAACAAAGTAAAAACACCATGACTGCAGTAGAGGTTCCAACTAAGCAACGCATTCGCATAAAGCTCAAGGCATATGACAATAAAGTAATCGACCAATCTGCCAAGCAGATTATTGATACAGCTGTCCGAACTGGAGCGACTGTTGCTGGGCCTATCCCACTACCAACAGATAAGCGTAAGTATACCGTTGTCAAAAGCCCTCATGTCTACAAGACAGCTCGTGAGCAGTTTGAAATGCGTACTCACAAGCGACTTATTGATATCACCGACCCAACCCCTAAGACAATTGACAACCTCATGAATCTTAGCCTACCAGCAGGTGTTGATATCGAAATAAAAATGTAAAATTACCTTTTTAGTAAAGTAACAAAAAAGCTCTATGAATATACAGAGCTTTTTTGTTTTCAGACAGTGCCAGCGCTTAAGCAAGTGCTATTTATAAATTATAACTATGATATTGTCAGCACAAATTCAAGAAAAAACAATGGGTTCAAAGCTCTTACTAAAAGATCTTAGTTTGACGCTACAAGACCACCAGAAAATTGCTATTATTGGTCGTAATGGAGTTGGTAAATCAACTCTGCTCGGCCTACTTGATGGCAGCGACGATGAATATATTGGCGAAGTTAATTTGAAAAAAGGTGCAGTCGTACTTAGTACAAGACAAGAACATGCTGAAGTTGGCGATATGACCGTTATAGAGTATATCTTGAGTGAGCTGCCAGAATATTCCAGACTAAAGCAGATAATCGAGTCTTATCCTGAGCTTCAGGCTCCCAGTGATCAAGATCTTAGTGAGTATAGTGACGCCATAGAAAGATTTGCCATACTTGACTACTATCGAGCAGAGGACAAAATACTTCAAGAGCTAGAAAAATATCAGCTCGACAGCACAGTAGCAGCCAGCCCGCTCAAAAATCTCAGTGGCGGACAAAAAAGATTTGTGGAGTTGGTAAAAATAGCCGAAAGCCACGTTGACCTGGCCTTAATCGATGAGCCCACAAACCATATGGACTACGTAGCAAAAACCGAATTTATAAGCTGGCTTAAAGCCTGTCCCTACGCCGTGGTACTAGTCAGTCACGACAGAGATGTTCTGGCCAACGTCGATACCATAATTGAAATAAAAGACCAGAAAGCGGATGTTTTTAATGGTAATTATGACGCCTATCTAAAACAGAACAGCCACTCCACCTTACAAGGTATTGATCAGTACGAGATACAGCTCAAGACCCTCCAGAACGTAAAAAAACAACTAGCAGAAGCTAATAGAAAAAAAGCCTCTAGCAGTAAGACGCCAAATCCTTTTATACCGATGATTAGGCGTTTTGAGAAAGAAATAGCTAGACTAGAGGCCACAGCTGTAAAGCCATCTTTCTGGATAGATCAAGATTCTATTGATGAGCAGCAGGGCAGGGTTGTTGAAAAATATGACAAGTATAAGGCAAGAAATATTCGCGTAAAAACTGAACAAGCCTCAAAACATCACCAAGCACTTCTGCAGGTTCATAAGCTCTCACTAGGTTACACTAAAGAACTTTTTTCAGATATCAGCTTTATACTCAATACTGGTGATAGGCTAGAGCTAAGAGGCCGAAATGGTGCAGGCAAGTCAACTCTAGTGAGGGCCATACTCGGACATATTAAGAGTAGTCAGTTAGGTTGCCAAAGTTTTGCTGGAGAAATAGAAGTATTTAATGCGCTTAGAGTAGGTTACTATGAACAAGAAATAGATATTAGCTTGCTAAAAATGACACTGGCCGAGGCAATCGAGCAAGTCTACCATGAGGCTAGTCAGCCAATAAATCTAGAAAAGATAATGTCTTTGGCCAATCAGTACTTATTTGAACCCGAGCGAGATTTAAAACTTACTCTCGAAAAGTTAAGTGGCGGCCAAAAAGCTCGATTTCAATTAATAAAAATGCTTTGTAACGAACCTAATATGCTTATTTTAGATGAGCCTACCAATCATCTTGACCTACCCTCTATCGAAGAACTTGAGAAATCTCTAATAAACTACAGTGGTGCAATTCTCTATGTCAGTCATGACAATTACTTTCGCGATAAGATAGGCGGCGAAATAGTTCAAATTTAAAAAATAGTTCCTATTTCGGCTTAATGCCGAAATAGGAACATGCTTGATTCCCCCTAAAAATCTTGTGATAGAGCCGGAACTCTATTTTTTGTAAGTGTCCTAAGCTCATCTGCTAGCTTTGTGTTTTTTTGCAAAGCTCTAAACAAAATTTGCTCAGAATCACTGCCACTAGCGTTCCCAATAAGTCTACGCAAAGCAGCAAACTGCTCATTGTCTAGACGGCAATTGGTAACCACGGCAATAGCTTTGTTACTCAGGCCATAAGCTCTCTCAACGGTGCATAACTCACCTTTGAAAAAACTACCAATCTCTGGGAAAAATGCTGGGCCGTCAATGTGAAAGATTGTCAATCTATCAGACTGGCGTACAACATTTATTTGGACTTCTTTGACTAGGGTCTTAAGCTTACTAGACACCTAATTCTCCTTGCTGGGATATGATGAATGGGACAACCACTTTTGAAGTGGTACTAAATATAGTAATTCAAACCGACCTTTTCTGTCAAGACTTGTTTTATTATTAGCCTAAGCTTGCAAAGCAGAACTAGTATGTACTACAATATTAAGTGACAATATATAAACTAAAAATGTTTCATAAAGGAGTTAGTATGCCAGAAGAAAAAAAATCCTCAGTAAGTAATAAGCCCTCAGCAAAAGATAGCGATAGTAGCAATGACAAGCTAATGGCGGTACTAGCCTACATAGGAATTCTATTTTTAATCCCTCTACTCGCAGCTAAAGACTCTGATTTTGCTCAGTTTCACGCTAAGCAAGGAGCTAATCTATTTGTACTTGAGGTAGCTACAGCTGTAGTTGTATGGTTTATTACTTTTACGGTTGCTTTCGGCGGCTTAGCATTTCTTGGCTTAGTAAGTATGTTAGTTTGGCTTTTGCAGATAGGTTTCTTTGTTCTGTCAATTATTGGTATTGTGAATGTCATAAATTACAAAAAAGAGCCGCTTCCTATAATTGGTGGAATCAAGATTATCAAATAGCGAAAGCTTTTCTTGTAACTTTGCAGCCATCTTGCATAGCAGTATTCAGCTTCAGATACTGCCGAGCTAGACCAGCTATAAGTTTTATGCTTAAATAGCTCTATGGCACAAAAATTACCTCGAAAACCATACTATGAATCTGATTTTGCCTTTCTTATAAAGTCTGCCCTTTATCTTATTCTTGGCACGGTTTGGGTAGGCTGGGGAGCTTTTAGGTGGCTGCCGGCAGGAGTTATTATCGGCTTTGCTCTCACCAAGGTTGAGGCTTTAGGCATTAATCGTAAAATCGAGTATGCATTATTAGTTGTCGGCGGCCTTCTGGGCTTGTTCGGCTTAGGCTTTACTGTTTTTCTATAAACTATTTTTACGACTACGATTGACTAGTATATTAAATCTATAATATGGTTGACACTACTGCTGGTAATCTGATACAATAGCAAGCGACTTACATTAAATCCGTGCACGTAAGCTAAATAATTACTTAAATCTATATTGAATTGACTGGGAAATTCTTAGGTCTGTAGTCTTATCGAAAAAGACATCAGAAACCAAGCGTTTACCCAGATATTATTTTTTGAAGAACTATAAAACAATGAAAGCATTACTTGCAACAAAACTAGGCATGACTCAACTTTTTGATGATAAAGGGCGTCTTAATTCTGTCACTCTACTTGAGGCTGGGCCATGCATTGTTACTCAAATAAAAGACCAAACAACAGATGGCTATACGGCAGTACAGCTAGGTTTTGGTACCTCAAAAAAGATTGCTAAACCGCAGCAGGGTCATATGAGTAAGGCTAATGCCTCTAGTCGTCATCTAGTCGAGTTTAGAGCTCAAGCAGATCAGGCCGATGCAAGCGATAGCGCTGAAATAAGCCTAACAGTCGGCGATAAGCTAGTGGCTGATATTTTTAGTGTCGGAGATATGGTACAGGTAGTTGGTACAAGCAAAGGCAAGGGCTTTGCCGGTACAATCAAAAGACATAATTTCGCCCGCGGACCTAAGACTCACGGTAGTCATAATTATCGAGCGCCAGGATCAATTGGTGCTGGCTATCCCCAGCATGTATTTAAAGGTCAAAAAATGGCCGGTCGCATGGGTGGAGATACCGTAACAGTTAAAAACCTAGAAGTGGTGTTGGTAGATGCTGAAAAAAATCTAATCGGCGTAAGAGGAGCGGTCCCTGGCCCTAAAAAAGGCCTAGTTCGCCTACAGGGAGCAAAGTAATGAAAGCATTAACTTTTACTAAAGCTGGCGGAAAAGCTACTGAGACGCCTCTAGCCAAGAATGTATTTGAAAGCAATATTAGTGAAGATTTGCTTAAGCAGTCTGTTGTTAGAGCCGGAGCCAACTTGCGTCAGGGAAATGCTAAAACCTTAACAAGAGGTGAAGTTCGTGGTGGCGGTCGCAAGCCTTGGGCTCAAAAAGGTACTGGGCGAGCTCGATTTGGATCAAGCAGGGTCAATATCTGGCGCCATGGAGGTGTAGCTCATGGTCCAACAGGCCTGCAGAACTATCAAAAAGATATGCCCTCAACAATGATTCGAGCAAGTATTAGAATGTCACTCTCAGCCCAGTCTGAGCAGATAAAAATAATCGAAAAGTTTAGCCTAGCTGAGCCAAAGACCAAGCTTGCAGATGCCCTACTAGATAAACTTAGTGCAACAGGCAATGTCGTACTAGTTACTTTTGGAGTTGAGCCTAAATTTGCTCTGGCTTGTGCGAATCTTGGTGGCGTAAATATTATTGAATACAGTCAGCTTCGTAGCTATGACATCCTTAATGCCGATACAATTATTATAGAAAAGCCAGCTTTGCAAAAGATTGAAGATTGGCTGGGGAGTAAAACTAAATGAAGCCACTTATTCTAAAACCAATTATTTCAGAAAAAAGCATGGCCTTGGCTGCTACCGGCACCTACATGTTTGATGTTCCAACCTCCACTAACAAGCTTATTGTCTCAGACGCCGTTAAGAAGAGTTTTAAGGTTGAAGTAATGAGTGTTCGAATAAGTGTTTTAAAAGGCAAAGTCAAAAAATTCAAAGGCACTACTGGTGTCAGAAAGACTACTAAGCGTGCATACGTTACTGTTAAGTCTGGTCAAAAAATAAGTATATTTGAGGAAAGTAAGTAATGGCAACTCGACTACTCAAACAAAACACAGCTGCAAGACGAAATATGAGTGTTGCTGACTTCTCATCACTTACCAAAAAGCGCCCTGAAAAATCACTGACAATTGCCAAAAAGCAGAAATCTGGTCGTAACAATCAAGGTAAAATAACTATCAGACACCGCGGTGGCGGCGTTAAGCGCCACATTAGACTTATCGACTTTAAGCTCGACTTAATTGATTCAGCCGAAATTATTGCTCTAGAGTATGACCCTAACCGCAGTGCTCATTTGGCTCTGCTTCAGCTGCCAGATGGCACAAAAGCCTATATTCCAGCCACTACAACAATGAGAGTTGGTAAGAAGATTAGCGCGGGTAGCGAGGCCGAAGTAAAAGCTGGCAATAGATTGCCACTAAAAAATATTCCAGTTGGATCTGTGATATGTAACATAGAACTTAAGCTAGGCGGCGGAGCCCAAATGGTTCGTTCAGCTGGAGCAAGAGCTCAGCTAGCCGCCAAAGAAGGTGTATTCGTGCAAGTCAAGCTGCCATCAGGAGAAGTGCGACTAGTCCACCAAGACTGCCACGCTACACTTGGCCAAGTCGGGAATGTAGATCATCAAAACATCAAAATAGGTAGTGCTGGTAGAAAGCGCAAGATGGGTCGTCGCCCACAAGTTCGTGGTAAAGCTATGAACCCCGTAGATCACCCTCACGGTGGTGGCGAAGGTGGTACTTCAATCGGGCTTAAGCACCCTAAGACCCCTTGGGGTAAGCCAGCGCTTGGTCTTAAGACTAGACGCCGTAAGTATACAGACTCTATGATAGTAAGAGGAAGAAAGCGAGGTAAAAGGTGAGTCGTTCTGCTAAAAAAGGTCCATTTATAGATCCTAAATTTCTGAAAAAAGTTATGGCACTAGACCCTAGTGACAAGACCATAATCAAGACTTGGGCTCGGGCCTGTACAATATCCCCAGAGATGGTTGGCCGCACAATTGCTATCCACAACGGCAAAACTCATGTGCCAGTTTTATTGACAGAAAATATGGTTGGACATAAGTTGGGTGAATTTTCGCCAACTCGAAAATTCAGAGGTCATGGCGGTAAACTAGCTAAGTCTGAGGGAGGCAAGTAATGAAAGTTCAGGCCAAAGCCCGAAATCTAAGCATTTCTGCACAGAAATTGCGTCTTAGCGCCAGCGGCCTAAGAGGCAGCTCGGTTCAAAATGCTTTGCAACACCTCGCAAGTAGGCCTCAAAAAGGTTCTGCCATGGTTTTTGATGCTTTGCGAAGTGCAATAGCCAACGCTGAACATAACAATAGCCTAAAGTCTGCCCAGCTGACAATCGACGAGATAAGAGTTGACCAGGGCACAAAGCTTAAACGCTGGCGCCCCCGCTCAAAAGGTATGACTGCGCCAATAGAACATCCTAAGTCTCACCTAACAATTGTCTTAACAGACCAAGTAGTAACTAAAGTAAAGAAAGAGGCCAAATAATGGGACAAAAAGTTAATCCAATTAGTTTGCGCTTACCAGTAACCAAAAACTGGTCTAGTAAGTGGTTTGGTGGAAAAGATTTTCGTAAGAATTTAATCTCTGATATCAAAATTCGCGAACTTATATCTAAGAAGCTTGGCTTTAGAGCTGGTTTAGCGGCTATTGAAATAGAACGATCTACCAGTCAGCTAACAGTTACTATATTTACAAGTAAGCCAGGTGTTGTTATTGGTCGTGGTGGCGTTGGTATTGAGGCGTTAAAAAATGACCTTAAAAAAATAACTTCAGAATCAATGAAACTAAATATTGAAGAGGTCAAAAGTCCAGAAACTCACGCCCAACTGATAGCTGAAAATGTAGCCTCACAGCTAGAACGTAGAATGGCTTTCCGTAGAGTAATCAAAGGTGCGGTGGATAACTCTGTCAAAGCTGGTATGCTCGGTACGAAAATAACTGTTTCAGGTCGACTTAACGGAGCTGAAATGGCTCGCACTGAGTCTAACTCTCAAGGAAGCATACCTCTTCATACCATCAAAGCGAATATTGACTACGGTACTGCAAGAGCAATGACAACTTACGGTATTATTGGTGTAAAAGTATGGGTCTACAAAGGATAAGTTATGTTACTACCAAAGAAAACTAAGTACCGAAAAGCCATGAAGGGCAAAAATGCTGGAATTGCGTCTCGTGGAACCGAGATTAATTTCGGTCGCTATGGCTTAAAAAGTATGGAAAATGAACGCATCACTTCTCGTCAGATAGAGGCAGCTCGTAGAGCAATGACCAGATACGTAAAAAGAGGTGGCAAGATATGGATCAGAATTTTTCCACACACCCCAGTTACCCGTAAGCCAGCCGAAGTCCGAATGGGATCTGGTAAAGGTGCCCTAGACCACTATGTCGCTAGAGTACAAGCCGGAAAAATACTTTTTGAGATGGACGGTGTAGATGAGGCTACCGCTAAAGAAGCGATGCGCCTTGCAGCTATGAAACTGCCCGTAAAAACAAAGTTTTTAGTCAAAACACAGACTGGAGAAAGTAATGAAAAGTAAAGAACTACGAAAAAAATCAACTAAAGAGTTACAAAATAGCCTACTTGAATCTCAGACTAAGCTAGCAGCTCTTGCAATTGAGTATCGCACCAAAGAAGTTAAAAATGTAAAACAAATTTCAGCAGTCAAAAAAGATATCGCCCGCATTTTAACAGTGCAGCGTGAGCAAGAATTACAAGGAGAAGCAAAATGAAACGTATAATCACCGGAAAAGTAGTTTCAAATAAGATGGATAAAACTGTAGTAGTTGCTGTAGAGCGACAGATTCAGCACCCTATTTATAAGAAAAACTACAAAAGAACCAATACCTTTAAGGCTCATGACGAAAATAACAATTGTCAGCCTGGAGATATCGTGGAAATTGTTGAAACTAGGCCAATCAGTAAAGACAAACATTTTAGTATAAATAAAATAGTCAAGACTCATAAGGTAAGCAAATGATACAAGCTGAAACCAGACTACACGTGGCCGACAACACTGGCGCCAAAGAGATCTACTGCATTAAGGTTTTAGGCGGTAGTAAGCGTCGCTATGCTCGAGTTGGCGATATTATAGTTGCTTCTGTCAAGACTGCTACACCTAATGGCACGGTTAAGAAAAAAGAAGTAGTCCAGGCTGTTATTGTTCGTACTAGAAAGACTATAAATCGAACAGACGGCTCAGCTATATGTTTTGATCAAAACGCTGCCGTTATTATCGACAAAGCCAAGCTTCCTAGAGGTACCAGAATTTTTGGGCCAGTTAGCCGCGAGCTCCGTGAGCACGGATATATGAAAATTGTTTCACTTGCACCGGAGGTACTCTAAATGAAACTTCTCAAAAAAGATAAAGTCATGGTAATAAGTGGTAAATATAATGGCAAAAAAGGTGAGATAGTTGCAGTACTACCTAAGACTAACCAAGTTGTTATAGAAGGTGTTAATGTAGCTAAAAAACATACCAAACCTTCCCAAAGTAATCCCAAGGGTGGAATTGTAGAGATTACTAAGCCGATAAATGCTAGCAAAGTTATGGCTCTTGACCCCGTATCAGGCAAGCCAGCAAGGGTTGGATATAAAATCAATGCCAGTGGCAAAAAAGAAAGAATTTTCAAGGTTTCTAAGTTTAAAAACCAAGCACCTAAAAAAACTTCAAGTAAACCGTCTACTAAAAAAACTGAGGCTAAAAAATGAATAGACTATTAAAAAAATACCAAACAGAGCTTAGGGCACAGCTAAAAACTGAGCTAGATTTGAGTAATATTAATCAAGTTCCAAAACTTGATAAGATTGTCATAAACTCTGGTGTAGGTAGGGCCGTTCAAGACAGCAAGCACTTAGATGCCGTAGTCGCCACTTTAACAAAAATTAGCGGTCAAAAGCCAGTCGTTACCAAAGCCAAAAATAGTATTGCTGCTTTTAAGCTTAGAGAAGAGAATCCTATCGGCGTCAAGGTGACACTGCGCGGCGAGTATATGTGGGATTTCCTTGATCGCTTAGTAGCAGTAGTTATTCCCAGAATGAGAGATTTTCGGGGTCTTTCTATGAAAAGTTTTGACCCTCAGGGTAACTATAGTATTGGAATAAATGATCAAACAGTATTTCCAGAGATTAGCTATGAAGATGCTAGCACCACACACGGCTTGCAAATTAATATCGTAACAACTGCCCAAAATAAAGACCAAGCCGTATTGCTTCTCAAGAAGCTCGGCTTACCATTAGAGAAAGGAGAATAGCTATGGCCAGAAAAGCACTAATTCAAAGAGAACTTAAAAGACAGAAACTCGCAATAAAGTATGCAGCCAAAAGGGCAGAACTGAAAGCTGCTGGTGATATGGAGGGCCTAGCTCAGCTTCCCAGAAATTCTAATCCGACTCGCCTTCACAACAGATGCGAGATAACAGGAAGACCGCACGCTTTTATTAGAGATTTTGGTCTTTCAAGAATCACGTTTAGAGAACAAGCCAGCAACGGTCGAATTCCTGGTATAACTAAGTCCAGCTGGTAGAAGGAGATATATTATGACAACAGATCCAATCGCAGATATGCTAACAAGAATAAGAAATGGTTTGAGTGCTAACAAAACAGCTGTTACTATCCCATACTCAAAAGTCAAACTTTCTATCGCCCAAATACTCCAAGCCAAAGGCTACATCGCCAATGTGGCTGAGTCTAAAAATGGCGCCTTCGCTATGTTAGAAGTACAGCTAACAGGAGCCGATAAAAAGATTACTACCATAACTAGAGTAAGTAAGCCAGGCAGAAGAATGTATGCCCCAAAAACTGAAATACCCAATGTATTAGGTGGCCGAGGAATTGTTATAGTGTCAACTCCAGCTGGCATAATGACTGGTAGTGATGCCCGTAAAAAAGGCATGGGCGGCGAATTAATATGTACGGTGTATTAGGAGAATATTATGAGTAGAATCGGAAAAGTACCAATCGAAATACCAGCAGGAGTAACAGTTAATATTACTGATCAAACTATTGTAGTCACTGGTCCAAAAGGTGAACTAACAACAGTCGTGCTAGCAGAATTTAAAATTTCCCAGAAAGATAAACAACTAGAAGTTGAGCCGCTTGTTCAGGACTCGAGCAGCCTTAAGCTATGGGGCATGCAAAGAACCCTAATTGCTAACAGCCTAGAAGGTGTGTCTAAGGGCTTCACTAAGGTCTTAGAGGTAAATGGAGTAGGCTTTAGAGTAACATTACAGGGTAAAAAACTAGTTTTAAATCTAGGTTTTTCCCACCCAATAGAATACACCGCTCCAGATGATATTGATGTAAAAGTTGAGCAGACAACTATCACCATAAGTGGCCCAGATAAGCAAAAAGTTGGTGCCGTTGCGGCTTCAATTCGTGAGTTTAAAAAGCCTGAGCCTTATAAGGGCAAGGGCATTAAATATCAAGGCGAAGTGATTCGACGTAAAGCTGGTAAGACAGCAGCAAAGACAGCAGGATAATACTATGAGTAAACAAACAACAATCCGAAAAAAATTGACAAGAGCCCGAGTGCGAAAGAAAATAAGTGGCACTGCCGAGCGCCCACGCTTGAGTGTTAGAATTTCTAATGTCAACATTACAGCTCAGCTGGTAAATGATAGTACTGGAACTACACTAGCCTATATATCAACCATCGGTAATAAGTCAATGACTAAAAAGAACATGACAGATAAAGCTAAGTGGGCAGGCGAAGAAATCGCTAAGTCTGCTAAGTCTGCTAAGATAAGTACAGTAGTTTTTGACAGGGGCTTTAGAATTTACCACGGTAGAGTTAAGCAGCTAGCCGAATCAGCCCGAGCTGGTGGGTTGGAGTTTTAAAAAGGATATATTATGAGAGATACAAACAATACACCAAGTGAATTTGAAGAAAAGATTATTGCTCTAGATCGAGTTACGCGTGTTGTCAAAGGCGGTAGAAGATTTCGCTTTAGAGCAACAGTAGTCGTGGGCGACGGAGCTGGACGCGTAGGCGTGGGCGTTGGAAAAGGCGGCGATGCCCCAACTTCTATAATAAAAGCCGTTGCAACCGCTAAAAAAGCTATCATAAGCTTTCCCTTAAAAAATTCTACAATACCACATCAAGTACAAGTCAGATCAGATGGAGCAACAGTCTTCATGAAGCCTGCCGCTCCAGGTACTGGCGTAATAGCCGGAGGCACAGTTCGGTCGATTCTAGAAGTCGCTGGCGTCAAAGATATTCTTACTAAGTCATTAGGCTCTAGCAATAAGATAAATAATGCTTACGCGACTATTATGGCTCTCCAGTCACTACAAGTAGACAAAGTGAAGGAGACTAAAAAGTGAAACTACACGAAATAAAAGCCCCAAAGCACAAAGATACCAAGCGACTTGGTCGCGGTATTGGAAGTGGTAGTGGTAAAACCTCTGGTCGAGGCACAAAAGGCCAAAATTCTAGAACTGGTGGCGGAGTAAAAATCGGCTTCGAAGGTGGCCAAACAAAGCTTAGCCGTAGGCTGCCCAAAGCTCGAGGCTTTACAGCTATCGACCCTACTATTTATCAAGTAATAAGTTTAGATCAGCTTGAAAAAATCGGTAAATCTGAAGTAGATAAAACTGTTCTTGCAGCAGCTGGTATGATTAGCGCAAAGAAACCAGCTAAACTTTTGAGTAACGGTAGCTTGACTATCAAGCTAACTGTTACAATAGATGCAGCTAGCAAGAACGCAATTAAAGCTGTCGAAAAAGCTGGCGGAAAAGTAGTACTACCAAGCATCGTAGCGGCTACTAACGAATCAAAGACTAATCTAGCAAGAAAAGCAAAAAAAGCCCAGGCTAAGCTAGAAGCAAAGACCCCTGAAACAAAAACTTCAGAGAAATCCACTAAAGCCAAGTAGTCTTAAAAATTAGCTAACTTAGTAATTAAGTAATGGAGGATCATGAATACAGCACTATTTAGGCAAATGTATAAAAACAAAGATTTGCGCAATAGACTTCTGATAGTATTTGGAATATTAGCTATTTACAGCTTGCTTTCCCATATACCTGTGCCAGTTCCTGACACTGCAAAGCTCCAAAGTTTCTTGCTTAGGCTGTTTCAAAGCAACCCTCTGCTTGGCTTCGCCAATCTATTCACAGGAGGCGCCTTAAGTAGCTTCTCTATTCTATTAATGGGACTAGGGCCATATATTAATGCCTCTATCATTATCCAGCTACTCAGCCAAGTTGTACCACAACTCGAGGCATTAAAAAAAGAAGGTGAGTCTGGCCAGCAAAAATTAAACTATTATACTAGACTATTAACTCTGCCCTTAGCACTTGTCCAATCTGTGGCAATGATAACTCTAGCCCGCACTCTGTCCACGCAGATTTCTGGCGTTGATCTTATTGGTACACCAAGCATCTATCAATGGGTGCTTATGATCTCGGCTATTACAGGAGGCTCAATGCTTCTGATGTGGCTGGGTGAGATAATTACAGAAAGAGGTATTGGAAATGGCATCTCAATACTCATTTTGGCTGGTATAGTTTCCAATCTGCCAACACAAATAGCCCAACAAGTCAGTCTCGCTCAAGCTGATTCTGCAAAAGTGTTTACTCTAATATTTTTTGGTTTTATTGCTGTAGGAGTAGTTTTATTTATAGTCTTACTAAATGAAGGTCAGCGTAATATACCAATTTCTTATGCTCGTAGAGTCGCCAGCGACTCACGTTACGGTGGCGTAGATAGCCACCTGCCGATCAGGCTAATTACAGCTGGTGTAATTCCAATAATTTTTGCATTAGCATTCTTATCTCTGCCAGGTTTTGTAGGTCAACTTTTTACAAATGCTAGCTCCGCCTGGCTGTCAAAGTCGGCAACTTGGCTCCAGGCAACTTTTCAGCCTCAAAAACCGATCTATACCCTAACCTACTTTATTTTGGTGGTGTCCTTCACTTACTTTTACACCTCAATTGTCTTTAAACCTAACGAAATTGCTGAAAATCTTCAAAAGCAAGGTGGTTTTATACCGGGCATTAGACCGGGTAAAGAAACTAGCAAATATCTAAAGAAAATTATTACTCGACTAACCCTATTTGGGGCCACCGCACTGGGTTTATTAGCCGTTTTCCCATTTATTATCGAAACGATCTTTAAGTCATCTAACAGTATTCTGAGTATTGGCGGCACAGGGTTACTTATTATTGTGTCTGTGATACTTGAGACATTAAAGCAAATTGAATCTAGGGCTCTAATGGCAACATATGAAAAGTATTAAAATAACAGCGAGAGCAATAAAAACCCAAAAAAAGCCTTTACAAGCTAACCAAGAACGTCTATAATACTAACCTGATACGCATTTCTCATGACAACAACAAAGGAAGTAATTGAAGTTGAAGGCACTATAAAAGAAGCATTACCAAATGCAAACTTTAAAGTGCAGTTAGAAAATGGCCATGAAATACTGGCTCATATTTCTGGCAAAATGCGAATGCATTATATTAAAATACTACCCGGTGATAAGGTTACAGTCGAAATGACACCGTACGATTTGAACAAAGGTAGAATAACTTATAGGCACAAGTAGCAAATATTATGAAAGTACGAGCAGGAGTTAAGAAAATGTGCGTTAAGTGCAAAGTGATTCGCCGCCGCGGCAGAGTTGCGGTTATTTGTGAAAACCCTAAACATAAGCAGAGGCAAGGATAACAATGGCACGAATAGCTGGCACAAACATACCTACTGATAAGCGAGTTGAAGTAGCTCTAACCTACATTTACGGTATTGGTATAGTTACAAGCAAAAAAACTCTCGAGGCTGTTAAGATTAACCCAGATACTAGGGTAAAAGACCTCACAGAAGACGATTTACTTAAGTTGCGTGAGTATGTAGACAAAAACCTCAAGGTAGAAGCTGATCTAGCCCGCGAAGTCAGTGGAAACATAAAACGCTTAAAAGACATCAAGGCTTACAGAGGTCTGCGCCACAGCGCCGCTCTGCCCTCTAGGGGACAGCGCACCAAGACTAATGCTCGTACCAAGCGAGGTAAAAGAGTTACAGTAGGCTCAGGTCGTAAGAAATCAGCAGCAAAAACATAGAAACAATAATTAGGTAGATTAAAATCATGGCAACAGCATCAAAAACCAGACGAAAAAAGACAAAACGTAGCTTACCTAAAGGTACAGTTCATGTTCAGGCTACTTTTAATAATACTATTGTCAGCATTACAGACGACAGTGGTAACGTGGTAACCTGGAAATCATCTGGCTCTGCTGGTTTCAAAGGTAGCAGAAAAAGCACGCCTTACGCTGCCCAAATAGCCGCAGAAAAAGCCATAGAACAGGCTAAAGACATCGGTCTGACAAAAGTAGACGTTATTATAAAAGGAATTGGCTCTGGCCGAGAATCTGCTGTCCGAGCTCTTATGGCTTCTGGAGTTTCAATAAATAGCATAAAAGATATCACAGGCATTCCGCATAATGGCTGTAGACCAAGAAAGGCACGGAGAATTTAGTATGGCTCGTAATCTTACCCCAATTGTTAAGTTATCGCGCCGCGAGGGCGTAGAGCTTCACCCCAAAGCTGCAAAAGTTATGGCCAAAAAAGCTTACGGTCCTGGTCAGCACGGCCAAGGTCGACGCAGTAAGCCAAGCGATTACTCTCTACAGCTGAGAGAAAAACAAAAAGTAAAACGCATGTATGGTATTCTAGAGCGCCAGTTTCGAAACTATGTTAGGGAAGCCGAGCGCCAAAGCGGTGTCAGTGGTCAAACACTACTGAGACTTCTGGAAAGCCGCCTAGACAATACTGTGTACAGACTTGGCCTAGCCCCTTCTAGACAGTCTGCAAGGCAGCTTGTCACACATGCCCACATTTCGCTAAATGGCAAAAAAGTTGATATTCCTTCTATTCAAGTTAAGTCTGGCGACATTATAGCGATTAAAGCTAGCAGCCTAAAAAATGAGTACTTTAAGTCAGTAACCGAAACAATCAAAGCAAACACAATCGCTGTAAGCTGGTTGAGTTTTGACTCCACTAAGATGGTTGCTACAGTTACTAGCTTACCAACTCGAGAAGAGTTAACAGAAGAAATCGACGAACAATTGATTATTGAATATTATTCACGCTAATAAATAACAAAGGAGTTACAAAGTGTTATACGACATCAACTTACCAGAATTAAAAGAAATACACAGCGAAGGAAACAGCTCAACTTTTTCAGTAGAGCCGCTTTACCCTGGGTACGGAATGACCCTAGGCAATGCTATGAGGCGAGTTTTGCTATCAAGCTTAGCTGGTAGTGCAATCACAGGAGTGAAAATAGAAGGCGTGAGTCATGAGTTCTCAGCAGTTCCTGGCGTTCGGGAGGATGTTATAGAGATTATTTTAAATCTAAAACAAGTCCGGTTTGCCAATAACCACCAAGAAACCGTTACAGTAACACTTAAAAAAACTGGTAAGGGCGATGTTTTAGCAGGAGACATTAAGACAGTTTCTGGAGTAGAGGTTGCTAACCCTGAACTTGTTATAGCTAGTCTTGACAACTCTAAGAGTAAGCTAGAAATAGAACTTCTAATCGAGCAAGGTCGGGGCTATGTTGCAGTAGAGAGCGGCGCTAGCGATAAGCTACCAGTCGGCATGATTGCTATTGATGCCATCTACACACCTGTAAAAAGAGTTCGATACAGTGTAGAAAATACTCGAGTTGGTCAAATGACAGATCTAGATAAGCTAATTCTAGAAGTTGAAACAGACGGTACTGTTTCTGCTCACGACGCAGTAAACCAGTCAGCAGAAATTTTGGTTGGTCACTTCCAAGTTTTGGCAGGCCATGATGTTGTTAGTGTTGGGTCTGGTGGAATTGTCACTGCCGCAGAAAAGCAAGAAGCAGATATGGCTCAAATATCTATCGATGAAGTAAATTTCAGCCCAAGAACTACAAACGCCTTAATGAACAACGATATCAAGACTATTAAAGAAATAATGGAACTAAAACCTACAGAGTTAAAAGAGCTTAAAGGTTTTGGCCAAAAAGCCTACGAGGAAGTTCTAGAAAAATTAGACGAATTAGGTGTTAACAGTGCAGGGTCTGAAGGAGCAGAGGAGTAAGCTTTATGCATCGTCACGCTTACGCCGGTCGTAAACTTTCACGCGCTGCAGGCCCCCGCAGGGCTCTAATGCGAGGTCTTTTGGACAGCATTATTCTCTATGAAAGAATAGAGACTACCGAATCAAAAGCAAAAGAATTGGCACCATATTTTGAGCGCCAGGTTACGCGTGCTAAGTTACAGACACTTTCAGGTTACCGAGCTATTATTGCCGAAACTATCAACCCTGTTGCTGCCCAAAAGCTTAATTATGACTTAGTCAACGGCTTTAAGTCTCGCAGTGGTGGCTACACGAGAATTATCAAGACGGGTAGTAGACTAGGAGACGGCGCGCCAATGGCAGTTATTGAGCTTGTTTTAGACGATGATTACCAGTCAATAGCTAGAAATGATAATGTCAAAAAGCCAGCCAAAGCTAGCCCTAAAAAAGCTAATTCAGCTAAGAAAGCTATCAAGAAAACTTCAACAGAAAAAGTAACAACTAAGATTACTGGCGTTAAAGTCAAGAAGGAGAAAAAATAAATGAAGACCTTTAGCTTAAAACCAGCAGATGTTGTTACCAATTGGCATGTAGTAGACGCAGATGGCCAAACGCTAGGCCGCATGGCCACTCAAGTTGCCCGCTTACTAACTGGCAAAGATAAGCCCAGCTATAGCCCGCACGTTGTTGGCGGCGATGTAGTAGTAGTTATAAATTCTGCAAAAATATCTGTAACAGGTCAAAAGCTAACTGATAAAATCTATTACCATCACACTGGCTATCCAGGTGGAATTAGAGAAATAAGCTTAAAAGACCAGCTTGTAAAAGACCCCAATGAAGTAATTGTTCATGCTGTATCAGGCATGTTGCCTAAAAATAAGCTACAAGCTTTAATGTTGAAAAATCTTAAGGTTTACGCCACAGCAGAGCATCCTCACGCCCCTCAAAATCCTCAATTAATCTCTAAGGAGGCAAAATAATGACCGATAAAGTAGCCCCTAAAAAAACTGCCAAAAGTAGCCATTACTACCCTGGTGTGGGTCGCCGTAAGCGATCTGTGGCCACAATTCGTTTAACAAATGGCAAGGGTCTAATAAAAATCAATGAAAAAACACCACTTGAGTATTTTGGCAGTGATGTATTTGAGCAGACACTTAGAGCTCCACTAGTACTTCTAGCTAAAGACAAGACTGTCGATATTAACGCTCGCGTGGAAGGCGGCGGCTTAACAGGCCAAGCCGATGCTATAAGACTTGGAATAGCTCGGGCCCTACTTGCAATGAATGAAGAGTATCGAATCAGTCTAAGAAAAGAAGGCTACTTAACACGAGATGCCAGAGTCAAAGAACGTAAGAAACCAGGACTTAAGAAAGCTCGCAAAGCTCCTCAGTTTTCAAAACGGTAATCTTAATTGACGCCATATTAAGATTAGAATTACTTTTTAAAAAATTCCTTCATAGCCAAAAAAGACCCACCAAGATTGGTCTTTTTTGCTATAATAGTAGTTATGTCACCAAGCCGCAAAACATTTTTTAAATTAGCACTAGCTAGCTTACTAATTATTATCGTAGCATCAGTGGTAATTAGCCTTACAGAAGCTATTAGCTTACAAGAAGGTCTGTACCGTACGGTATACATCACGCTTTCGCATCATGATAACTTTCATATGCATAGCTGGGTAGCTAGAATTACAGTAATCGTTTTAATAGTTGCCAGCCTGATGGTTATCGCCTATTTGCTCAAAACGCTCGCAGACTATATGATTAACTTAGGAGATGGATTAAAAAGAAATAAGATGAAAGCAAAACTAGCAAACATAAATGACCACTACATCGTCTGCGGCCTGGGCAGAGTAGGAAGCCATATAGCCAAAGAACTAGCCACAGAAGGGGTTAAGTTTGTTGGCATAGACAAAGACGAAGATTTAGTAAAGGCCGCAATTGCCAAGGGCTACACTGCCATTGTAGGTGATTGCACTAAAGAAGAGGTATTATCTCGAGCCAAATTAGCAAAGGCAAGAGGCCTGGTTGCCGCTTTAGGGCAAGACTCTGGCAACCTATTTATAACACTCACTGCTAGGCAGACCAACCCTGCCCTATACATCGTAGCCCGTGCAAATCACGAAGAAAATGTCAGCAGAATTGAAAAAGCTGGAGCAGACAAGGTTGCTATGCCTAATCAAATTGGCGGCTTCCACTTGGCAACTATGTTAATACGCCCAAGTGTAGTAGATTTTATCGACGTTCTAAGTAACAAGCGTAGCGCTGATTTACAAGTCGAAGAAATGGTAGTTGTAAAAGGCTCAAAGCTGGTTGGTACTAAATTAGGTCATTTTATGCAGGCCTCTGCTTCGGGCAGTACAGTCTTAGCACTAAATAGTGTTGACGGCACAAGCAAGGTCAACCCTAGAGGCCAAGAAATAATATACGCAGGCGACAAACTAATAATGATGGGCACCCGAGAACAACTTGACTCACTAGGTAGACATATTTAGAGTTATTATGAAAAATTTTAGTTTTACTGCTAACAGTAAGCAGGCAGGAATGCGCCTAGATGCAATACTTACTAAGCAGTATAGCGATTTTAGTCGTTCTCAATGGTCAACACTTCTGAAGCTAGGCCTTGTTAAAGTTGACTCAAAAACCGCAAAACCATCAGATAAGATCAAATATTTAGCAAAAATAATAGGCCAATTCCCGGTAAATGAAAATAATTTATTAATCGCGCCAGCTAGCCAGCCTGAAATATTATTTGAAAATAGCGATGTAATAGTTATCAATAAGCCACCAGGACTTGTAGTGCACCCAACTAGAAAATTATCTCAGCCCTCTGTTGCTGGGGCATTTTTAAACAAAATAGAAGACTCAGATGTTTTAAGACCAGGCATTGTTCACAGGCTAGATAAAGATACTAGCGGAGTAATGATTTTGGCACGAAATGAGATAACAAAGGCTTTTATTCAGGCTCAGTTCAAATCTAGAAAAGTAAAAAAGATTTACACTGCCCTAGTTTTAGGTCATCTTGATATGAAGTCGGCAAGAATTGAGCTTCCTTTGGAGCGCAGTAAGAAGAATCCAGAGAAAATGATGGTCAGCAGTGCCGGAAAAATGGCTATTAGTCAATACAGACTAATCACAGAATACCCAGGCTATAGCTTGATTGAAGTAGAGCTGATGACTGGTCGTACGCACCAAATAAGAGCACACTTTGCCCACATTGGTAACCCAATTGCAGGAGATCGGCTTTATGGTAAGCAAATACTGCCAGCTGGGCTAAATCGTCAGTTTTTACATGCAAGCTTGTTGGGCCTAAAAGTAGCCAAAGGTCAAAATATGGTATTTGAAGCACCACTACCCAATGATTTAAAAGCCTTTTTAGAGAGCCTGTAATGGACTTTCCTTACTCTGCACAAGTACTAAGCAGGCTAAAAAAAATTATCGCTGACCCTGGTCAAGTATATCTATTTTATGGCACGAAAGGTCTTGGTAAGTTACGCTTTGTCACTTCGCTCGCAAATCGGTTGCTTGGCACGAATCAAAGTGATGTTTCATTGCTTGCTCACCCAAACTTAGTTTACGTTTGCCCAAAAGAAGACAAAAAGCTAATATCTATTGAGCAAGTAAGAGATGTTTCAGACCGAATATGGAAAACTAGTGTAAGCAGTAAAAGGCAAAAAATTGTAATATTTAATGGCATAGACAAAATCTCAATTGAAGCCGCAAATGCTCTATTAAAAAATCTTGAAGATAGCCCGCCCCATACTAGCTTTTTTCTTATTGCCGATTCTTCTAGCGCAGTACTACCGACTATAATATCGAGAAGCCAGCTAGTGTATTTTTCTAAACCAAAAATCAACCAGCTTGTAAAATACTTGCAAAATGAGACTGGCTTAAGTCTTGAGCAAGCTGTAGAATACGCAAAACTAGCACACGGCTTACCAGAGCAAGCTATTAGCTATCTAGATCAGTCTAGCAAAAGTAAGATTGTTTCGCTGCAAGAAAAAGCAAATATATTCCTAACTGGCACAATAACAGATAGTTTTATAGTGGCTAAAGATATTCACGATCAAAAACTAGGTAGCGTATTTTTGTCTGAGTTGCTCTATGCAACAAAACAACAATCAACTATACTAGTTCTTGAAGAAAAAATTAATAAACTAGAGCTAATTTTGCGGGCTCAATCACAAGTTTCTGTAAACGTTAGTACCAGGGCGGCATTAGAAAACCTGGCTCTGCAAATGGTGTCCAAATAAAATGATTTTAGAGGTTATATTTATTCTAATAATTTCTACTGTAGCAATAGTTGCTACAGTCTCTCGCCGAAGTGGGGTGATTGGAGGTTTAATTACCTCTCTCTCAAGTGCCCCGGCCAGCCAAGATGCTACTCTAGACACTTTGTTAGATACAGCTGGTCGTTACTATGCCGAAAAAAATTATCTGTCGAGCGAGAAAGCTTATCTGAGGGTGCTAAAAATAGATCATAAAAATAGTCTAGCTTACAGCCGGCTAGGTTTTGTTTATTCGCATCTCGGTAAAAATGAAGACGCGATTGAATGTTTTAAGATTGTTGCCGACACCTACCCAAATGCAGCTAGCTACCACAACCTCTCAATGATGTATTTTAAAACTAGAGAATTTAAGCTCTCAGCAGAATCTCTAGAAAAGTCACTGGCTATGGAAATGCATGTAAACAGACTAGTTAGTTTAGCTAGAATATACCGAATTATGGACAAATTTGGCCTACAGCTATTGGCACTCAAAAAAGCCCATTCATTAGACCCTGCCAACACTGAGATTATGCAGCTATTAGCAGAAGCCTTCATACATGAAAAAGATGAGAAATCAGCAAAAATAATGTTTAGAAGGATACAAAAAATAGATCCTAATAATCACCGTGCTAAAATAGCACTTCAGCCGGCTTCACAATTGAAAAAGGTTAGATAAAATGGTAAGCTGTAAGCTGTCATTTTGACAACTATGCCGGGTTAGCGAAGTGGTTAAACGCATCAGACTGTAAATCTGACGGCTTATGCCTTCGGGGGTTCGAATCCCTCACCCGGCACCAGGCATTAAGCCGATGTAGCTCAATTGGCAGAGCAGCTGTTTTGTAAACAGCAGGTTATGGGTTCGAGTCCCTTCATCGGCTCCATGAGTATCAAAAGATCAAGCAAGAGCCTCAGCAGGCTATGCGCCCAAACAAGTATCGTGCTTAAAGATAATTGAATTGATTATTTTTCGATTCACTAATCTAGGGTTCATCTTACGAGCCGCCCTAGCTCAGTGGTAGAGCGCTTCCATGGTAAGGAAGAGGTCGCGAGTTCAATCCTCGCGGGCGGCTCCAGATTAGTAAAAATTGTAGAAAGATATTATTTTATGTGGCAAAAAATTGATTCATTAGCCCTAATTTCTCCCCAAAAAAATCCTCCTCGGTATCTAATAGACTATTTTCAGCCAGACTCGTCTTGCTACAGATCTGTAAGTGCATGCTTTGTTATCGCAGGTGTCGCAATTAAACTTGTCGCCGCATGTTTTTTAGTGAGTTATATGAGTAGTTTTTAATTACTGCTATGGCGAGGACAAAAAAAACTAAAAATACAAAAAGTATTGCTCAAATTAAGCTCTCAAAAGATGTAAAAGTCACTGGTTTGAGCGCTGGTATTGCCAAATACTATCAAATAGACCCAATACTGTTTAGGGTAGGTTTTGTGGCTCTAATTATCCTGACAGGGGTTATTCCTGGCTTGATTATATACGCCAGTATTTACGGCTTAGTCAAGAACACTTCTAAGTAACTAGTACTTATAAAGCTGTCAAAACTAGGCTTTTTTTGCTAAAATATCATAGGTAGTAATTGTCTAAATTTTAACATTTACGACCCAAAAGGGGTGTAGCTCAGCTGGCTAGAGCGTCGGTCTCCAAAACCGAAGGTCGGGGGTTCGATCCCCTCCACCCCTGCCAAAGTACCTATACTAAAAGAAGTCGTCGCGGCTTCTTTTTAATATATAAACATATTTTAATCTTTTGGATCAGTAGTTTTTTTAATAAAAATTATTTGATGTTAATAATTAAGAAATCAAATATTGAGGTTTAAAAATTATTTCTGTAACGCTATTACTTTAAGAGACTTTGGTTCTGACAATATGATAGAATAATAGAATGAAATTGCAAAGTGTTCTATCAAAAATAATCACTGTGTTATTGTTTTTACTACCAGTACTATTTTTCACAGAAGTGTACTTCTTGCAAGTTGTCAGCGCAGAAGATCTTTACCAAGGTGCTAGGCTACCGATTTCAATCATCAATGATTCTCTTAATGCATTCCACTGGAGTGCTAGAATCAGTGATATGTACGCCTGGTCAGTAATTAATTTTTTTGACTACACATTCCAATTTGGCATCGACACTTTATTTCGCTTTCTTGATGTACTAGCAGTGACTGGAATTTTGTTGATAATGAATATCATAATTTTGACTCGACGCCCAAGGCTTCAGACAAAAGATGCCATAATTTTTTCAGTGTCATTTCTGGCAATATTTCTTTCAATTTTCAGTAGGCCAATAATAGGTGGCTTTTCTCAGATACATAATTATCTAATAATAACTATTTCTACGGCATTATTTTTGCTACCTTTCGCAAGAGAACTGCAAGGCAAATATCTTTCTAATTCTTTAATAAACAAATTACTTATGTTAATTATTGGTTTTCTTTTTGCATTTTCATCAAACGTAACACCCGCCACCTTTTTGGCCACAGCATTTGTAGTAGTTTTATACGATTTTACTATAAAGAAAAGAAGAATTTTTATACAAGGTGTATTCAAATCTTGGAAATTATTTGCTTTAGTCGGCGTGTCTATTGGTATGTTTGTGATGTATAAACTTGGGCCTGGCGTGTCATCGTATACAAATGGATACAATAGTAGTTATGTTTCATTAGTAAACTTAGTCAATACACCTATCGCTAGTGGCAAAGCCATAATGAGTAATATGATTCATAATTTTCAACTGTTCTTACCGATGATGATTGTCTTATCTCTTATTCTATTGTTTGAATTCGTAATCTATAAAAAACACCTGCTGTCAAAAACACAAGAATTAAAAACTGGCGTAAGATTTTCTGCAATCTGTCTATTGTTTGTTTTTATTCACGTAGCTGCAGTTTCTCAAATTAATATTGAGGGCATGACGCGAGTATTGCTGCCAGCATTTGTAGTTGTTGTGGTTAGCGTATTATTTACAGTCAATAGGTTATTAAATATTGTGTCTTTAAGCAATAAAACATTGACGTTATTGGCAATACCGGTCTTGTTGTTAACCACCTTAGTAGTACTAGATATTGGAATCCTCATGGTATATCATCAAAAACAGTCATCATTGGTGTTCAAGCGAATACAAGATTCTCCTGAGAGTAGTGTCTGTGTAACCAAAGCCGACAACCCTAGCGCGAAGTCACCAATTCTAAAGTATTACCAACGAGAGTTGTTTATTGACTGGATGATGCCAACAACAATTTATAGCAAAACTGTTGATTGGTGCAAGTAAGGGGATACTATAGATACCTGTTTGTGTTAGCTCAGCTTTCTTTAAGATTATTCCCTGGATTTGGTTTTGATTAGTGATACAACTTATGTTACTATAGCGAGGACAGAAAGGGTACAACAAGCAAAACATGGCTCCAAAAATTCGAGAACAATCACCCAATCGCATTAGAATCAACAATGTGGTGCTTCTCTTATTGAGCCAGTATCCTAAAGTAATCAAACAGTAACCAAAGAAAAGCCGAGAGCTAATGCGAATACAATCTCGGCTTTTTTAGTATTATGGAGATATAGATGATTATTTTGAAAGACATATCAAAAACCTATAGAGATAAGGCTGTACTCGACGAAGCCGAACTAAGCGTTAAGCAGCACGAAGTAGTTGGTCTGGTTGGCAAAAACGGCGCGGGTAAGACTACACTAATGCGAATTGTACTTGCTGAAGTTGAGCCTGATGGTGGAAATGTTCAGACTAGTGACGAAATAGTCGGTTATTTACCTCAACACTCTGATTTTGGAGAACTTACTATTCGGGATTTTTTGCTTTCCAAACTTCCAGAAGTACATCTTGAATGGAAGATTAAAGAAAAGCTGACAATTGTTGGCTTGGAGGGTGTTGACATTACCAAAAAAGCCAGTAGTCTGAGCGGTGGTCAAAAAACCTGGCTCGGTTTGGCGGCCTTACTATTGCCAGAACCAACTGTATTGTTGCTAGATGAGCCTACCAACAACTTAGACGTCAAAGGCTTGGAATGGCTGATAAACTTCCTTAAGAATTTTAAGGGGAGTGTATTGCTCACATCTCATGATAGGGCTTTTTTGGACCAAACTGTTGATAGAATAGTTAATCTAAACAATGGAAAAACCAAAAACTACGGCGGAAATTACACTTTTTACCGTGAACAAAAAAAACTAGAACATCAAGCTCGCGTAGAAAGGTATGAACAAAGCCAAATTGAGCAAAAGAAGCTAAAGAAGACAATTGTTGAAAAAAAAGAGAAAGCTCGTCATGTGCATAATCACTTTAAGCAGTCTGATAATGATAAGCTTGCCAAAGCATTCTTCAAAAACAGAGTTACTGTAAAAATTGACAAGCAAGCTAGTGCATTGGAATCCAGACTTGAGCGACTAGATGAAGTTCAGAGGCCGATAGAGAGAAAGAACTATAAAGTTGAGCTGGAAGGCTCTGTTTCAAGCAATAAACTAATTATACGAGCTGACTCCTTGGTTAAATGTTTCGATAACCACACAGTATTAGATGATTTGAGCTTTGAGTTATATGGAGATGAAAGACTTTGGGTTTCTGGTGCCAATGGTTCTGGCAAAAGCACACTACTAAAACTGGCTGCCGGCGTTATCAAACCTGACTCAGGCGGCCTTCCTATAGGTGAGAATGTTCATTTCGGGTATTTCTCGCAAGAGGAAATGGGTTTGAATATGAAACAAACAGGTTTAGCGGAATTGCTTTCAACAGGTGCTGATGCCCAGAGTTGTTACCAAGAAGCAATGAGTCTACATATAACCGAACAAGACTTAAAAAAACCACTATCAGAGCTTTCTAGGGGTCAAATAGCAAAATTAGCTTTTGCAAAGCTGTTGCTTGGCGACAATGAGCTACTTATTCTGGACGAGCCAACCAATCATCTAGAAATTGAAACTCGTGAACAAATTGAAGCTGCTCTTTCGAGATATAAAGGTGCGATGTTAGTAGCTTCGCACGATAAGTATTTCTTAGATGCAATTGGCGTTACCAAAGAACTATCAATAGATGATGGTAAAGTGACAAGATTGTCAGCATGAAGCAAGCTGTTTTAAATATGTTTAAAGTTAAGACATCTCACTTCTTAGGTTGGGGTGGCGAAGCTTGGGTGTATGCTCTAGATTCCAGGATATTATAAGAAAAATATAAAATCAATGACCTTTCAAAGAATGTAGTAGTACTTAAGCAGCTTTACAGTAGTTAGGACTGGGGAGGGGTTGGTTTGTTTAAGTAGGTAAATACAAATTATTTAAAAAGATAATTGAATTCGGCAATCTCTTAGTGAATTTGTTAGCCTACTTGTTCTTTCCAAAATATTTTAAGAGTTGCAATAACAATAATACTTCCAAGACCAAACAAGGCAATAAGCGACATTGCCGAGCGAATATCTTGTGGCTGGGCGCCCCACAGGGGCCTAAGTATGATTGGTATGACCGGTAGGGCAAATAGTGCCACTGCTTGAAGCTGGTAGCTAATACTAGGCCTAAACTTTGTTTTAGGGACTTTTGTTATGTAGCCAAACAGGCAAGACAATATTATGAAGAAAATAGATATTTCAGCGAGCCAACCTAAAAAATTTAGATAAGGTACTCCAAAAAATATACCGCCCCGTGACCAAATATAGACCTTATTAACCGTAGAATTGACTGGGTCGGCAGCCAAATCTGTGAGTGTGGCGATTAAGCCTCCAAGCAAGCTAAACCAAAAAATCTTATAGCCTTTGATTATCCCAAAGTCACTTAGTATTATCCGCATTACCCAGTAGGTTGCATATGTAATAGCAAAATAGGTGAGCATCAGTAGTGGCGGTACCCCAGCGACTAGCGGACCATTATTGAAAGCATTATAGTAGTAATCACCAAATATTTTGCCGGTACTGACACCTAAATATTCGGCTGTATAGCTTACTACAAAGATAGTTATAAAAAAAATTAAAATATTCTTTCTGCCCATGAACCTACTGCCATGTAGAAAAATAAATAAAGTTGGCAAAACATATATTGCCAGACTAATTAAGCCATTGTTTATAGCCACAAATTCAGACATCAGAACAATAACGAGCAGTACCCATCTTAAGTTATTTAGTCGGTCATCTAGCTCTGGCTTGTGTGCTACAGTTTTCATAATAACTATACTACTAAGTTTAAAGTATAAGCGCAACAAGTATTAGCTGTAATACTAAAGACTTGGTATAATAAAAAGCATGAACTTACCGTCAAACGGCATTCACTGGTACCTGGGTTTCCCACTTATGGTTTTTATTTCCATTAGAGGGCTATATTTATACAGTAAAGGTAAAAGCACCTTAGATCTGTATTTTGGCCTGGTTGGAGTTTTTTTTAGCTTATGTTTTTTGAGCTATGGCTTGCCCCCGCTCATAACAGATAATTCAACCGTTCTTACTTACTCTACAATACTTGCAGATACACTGCAGTTTGTAGCTTTATTTTTTGTATGGTTAGCTGCTTTTAGGTTGGTCTTGCCCAAAAATAACTCACTAGGCATAATTTTTATAATCTTAGATTTGCTGTTAATTACCCTAGGAATCTATTTCTCAGTCACTGATAATTTATCTTTTCCAGTAACATTAACACAGACAGCAAATAGCCTACCAACAATTAACTATCAGGCTAGTATTGGCTACCAGCTCGTTACCGCCATCCAATATCTTGGGCTTATACTCGTAAGTATAGCATTTTTTCGCAGGTTGCCAGCGATTAAAAGTAAGGGCCAAAAAATTCGATTGGCTTCTATTGCGGTGGTATTGCTGCTGATAGGCTGTCTTTACGCACTACAGCCTTTACTTTCGAAGCCCATTCTTGGTGTATCTAGAGCGTCATTTATTGCCCCAACGTTGGCTATCGCGAGTCTTTTTATAATATTTGTGCCATTAGCGTTTGGCGCAAAAAAAGAAAAAATTACAAAAAAATAGTTTACTCGACAAAACTAAGTTAGGTATTTAATTCAGCAAGTTTTCGACTTCATTATTCACTACATTTGAGCTATCTACTTCCTTAGTTGCAATTGCTGCCAGTATTAGTTCAAACTTAGAGCCTTTGCCAGTCTCGCTCTTGACATCAATAATAGCATTTATTCTTCTTGCCAGGCGGCTGGCTATGAAAAGACCAAGCCCTGTGCCATCTGTCTTGCGGGTCAAGACATCTTCTGAGCGCCAAAATTTGTCGAAAACCTTTTCTTGGTTTGCTAATGAGATACCTATTCCTGTATCCTTAACTGCAATATGAATTTTCCTATCACTATTTTTGACAGCAGTTATTTTAATATTACCTGAATCACTATACTTAACTGCATTACTAATAAGATTTTGGAGTATTTCTGTTAAGTAGAGCTTAGAAGTTGTGACTTGTGGCAGACCAGCCTCTGTTTGTGTGGTGTAGCTTATATTCTTCTTGGCAGCTAAAGGTTTAAATGTATCTTCTAGCTCAGAAAGCACTTCAGATACCTCGAACGTCTCAATAGTCATTTGTTTGTCATCTCTCTCGGCCCTTGAAAGAGTAGAAAGGTCGTTTATCATTTCAGATAGGAACATTATTTGATGGTGGGCATTCTCAAGAGATTGGCTGATTTGGGTAGATTCTTTATTCGATTTTTTCGCGACGAGCTGCGCCATGGCTATACTAGCCTCCGACACCGCAATTGGTGTTCTAAGTTCGTGACTGACTACTGAAATGAAATCATCTTTTTCATCGTCTATTTTTTTTTGCTTTGTTATGTCACGAATTATGAAAGTAAATCCGTTATCACTACCGTTAGTAGCTTGATGAGTTGTTCTGCTAATACTTAGCTCAATAGCTATCCGAGTTTTTGAGTTTAACTCCAGATAAAGATCTGACTTTTTTAAAATATACTTAGCTGTTCTTGCAATCTTCATTATTGATTGATCATTATGCTGGGCGTCACTTATATTGAATATATCATCAATATTTTTGCCGGCTATGTTAGAATTTGTATCCAGCAATTCTAATGCCGAGGAGTTAAATATGTTTATTTTTCCATTCTGATTTACAGCAATTACAGCTTCGTTCATACTATTGATAAGCGCCATCAAACGCTGGTGGTCAAACTCTGCAAGGGCAATTTTTTTTGCCATGTCATCTCGAAATTTTTTTGTTCCTAGCAGTAGCCTACTCAACATTAAAATCACAACCGTTAGCAATAAGAACCAAGGTAGTATGCTAGCTATTGAAGAGAGAGTGAAGGGGGGCTGTTGATAAGCAATACCAATCAGAATCGATAAAAGCATTGTTAGAAGACTAATAAATAGACCTTTTTTCTGGAAATAAAATTCAGCCAAATAGGCTAAAAGTATCCACAATATTAAGTAGTAGGAGAGCACAGGTGCAATAAATATTATGACTCCTGCAAATATCAAATGGTAGGCAGAAATATAAAAAGCGTGCCATTTACTAAATTTTAGCTGAGGTATGATATGGCTTAATGAAAATAAGACAATTACAGCGACTGATAGGCTGACTAGCAACGGGCTAGTGGTAAAAGTTTGGCCTGTCAAGAAACCTACTGCAAGCAATAAACATGAAATAGTAACTAGTGGTATAACGATACTGGCGTTAATCAAGGTATCGTCAAGCTTGTCATTTTCATTGTTTATTTGGTAGCTCATTGATATTTATTATAACTCAAGACTATCAATATTAGTTCTTATTCGGCGAGGTGTTTTTTTTTAAAAACGCTAAAGCCAGTTTTAATGCATCATGGGTGTCTGGCTAACGATTTCTTAGACTTGAACTATGACTTTTAAGTGTAGAACTAGTCTTAGCTTCTTAGCCCCAGTTCAGCGATTTTCATAACCATTGTTTCGTAGCTCATTTTTCTATTAATTTGGCAGGCTCTGGCAAAGTAGCCATGACCAAGACCGGGTGCCAAATTGGCCTCTAGAAAGTAGGCTGTTCCTGCATCGCTCATCCTGATATCGATGCGGGCGTATCCTTTTGCTCCAAGAGCTGTAAAAACTGATTTAGCCAATGCGCCTACGCAAGTCTTTATGACCTCACTGTCAATTGCGATAACTTCTTCATGGTCTTGGTTTTTAACCCGATAACCCAATATCTTGTCGCCTCGAGAGTTTTCTTTGGTTAGAATTTCTACCGGCATTACAAAAGGGTCTTGGCCTTTGGCGGTCTCTAGTATAGCTACAGAGAATTCACGACCACTCAAATATTGTTCAACTAGAGAGCTAGAGCTGTAATTGATCAAAATAGATTCAATCTTTTGCTCATACTCAGAAAAACTTCTAACCACAGAGTTATCATCTATACCAATACCATGGCTTCGGTGGGGAGGCTTAATAAAAAGCGGGAACTTCAAAGGCAGGGTATTACTACTATGATACTGGCCAGGCTTGGTAACGAAAAACCCAGCTGTAGAAAGTTTTGCATCACGCACTACTTGCTTTGCTAGATCTTTTTGAATTGCAATATTTCTGGCTGCACCACTTGAACCGGTGTATCTAATTTTATTTTTTTCAAGGTGATCTATAAGAGACAGCTTGTCAGAATTTAATTTTGATGGAACTGGCAGGTTTTTTACACCAACAAAAACTAAATCGGGATTTTTCTTAATTAGTCTTTTTATATCTGAAGGCTTGTCGAGCATTGTTTCGCCGACTTTTTTAAAATGCTGAGATAAAACCTCACGCAACAAACCAGAAGACTTCACCCCCATGGAGTGAAGTTCTGGAATTGTTGAGCGAACAATCTCAATATGCTTGTCAGATTTAATCATATTAAACAAGACCTTGTGGTGTCAAAGTTTTTTAAAAAACTATCAAAGTTTTGTATTGAACTAAGACTGGTTTAGTTACGGTATCCACCGCCAGCTGGGCGATCTTCTTTAGGACGAGCAATGTTCACGACGATATTTCGGCCGTCTACTTCGCTGTTGTCTAGAGCTTTGATAGCTTCTTGGGCAGCCTCTTCGGTTTCCATTTCTACAAATGCAAATCCTTTTGACTGACCAGTATCACGATCAGTAATAACTTGAGCGCTTACTACTGTGCCGTGAGCACCAAACATAGTTTTTAGTTGATCTTCTGTTGTTGCGTAGGGAAGTTTGCCTACATATAATTTTGCTGCCATTTGTTAAGTGACCTTTCTTTTGTGTCAAGAGTTCGTTTCGAGCTCAATTTAGTTTATTGTACATTAGACAAGTGTCTGCGTAAAAAACCCTAATATTATGAGCTTTTGAGGGCTAAAGTATAGTGCGATTGTTTAGTAAGATTTCTTGCTGCTAAGTATTATATCATTTACAGCATCTTTTAGCCAGCACATTGGCCCAAGCAATTGTGTATTTGCCAAAATAAGCTGGGTGGGTGTATATTAAAGGTTACTTATGAAAAACACCAAAGAACCAGTCATAGTTGTAAAAAAACTTAAAAAATATTTTGGCGAAGTAAAAGCACTAGACGGTATAGATTTGCACGTCGATAAAGGCACAATCTATGGCCTACTGGGGCCGAATGGTGCCGGTAAAACCACCGTCATAAGGGCTCTAGCCACACTGCTAACGCCAGATAGTGGTACGGCTACAGTCAACGGCGTCGATGTCAGTTTGAATCCTACCCAAGTCAGGCGAATGATTGGCTTGGCTGGGCAGTTTGCCGCCGTAGATGACTTCTTGACAGGCAGAGAAACCTTGATGATGGTGGCACGCTTGTATCATGTTCCAAAAAAAGAAGCTAAAAAGCGAACTGAAGACTTACTGAAAAGACTTAATCTAGAAGAGGCAGCAGACAGAACTGCTAAGACCTATAGTGGTGGAATGCGCCGCCGCCTAGACCTAGGGGCTAGTTTGGTAGGAAGACCAGAAATACTTTTTTTAGATGAGCCCACAACCGGCCTCGACCCAAGAACCAGGCAAGAGCTATGGCAGCTTATTCGAGAACTTGTGGCAGAAGGCCGCACCTTGTTGCTTACCACCCAATACTTAGATGAGGCTGATGCACTATGTGACTATATTAGTATCATAGACCGTGGAAAAGTAGTCAAATCTGGTACCACCGCCAGTCTCAAGGCTAGCTTAGGCCGGGATGTTGTTGAAGTGGTTGTGGCTGATAGTCATCATGACGAGGCTTTACAGATAATGAAAAAAGTTGCTAACTGCGAAGCCTCAGTCGATGAGCTCAATCAAGCTATCAGTGTTAGGGCCAGCAATGGCGCAGACATGCTTATAAAAGTTGTTTCGGCATTAGAAAAAGTTGGCATAAGGCCTAAAGATTTATCTGTACACAGACCCAGCTTAGACGATGTATTTTTGGCAGTGACTGGCAAAAAAACAAAGCCACAAGTCCAAAAAACTAAATCAAAAAGAGGTGGTAGATAATGCAACCAAGACCTTCAGCGATCTTAAGTTTAACAATGACTTTTAGTGACATTGGCGCTATTGTTAAGCGCAATTTGATGCGTTTCAAACGCACTCCAGAGATAATTGTCTTCTCAAGCATTCAGCCTTTGATGTTTTTACTTTTATTTAATTACGTTTTTGGTGGGGCAATAAGCTCTTCTTCTGGCGGGAGCTATATTAATTTTCTCTTACCTGGGATAATGGCCCAAACTGCACTCTTTAGTACCTTACAGACCCCGATAGCCTTGGTTGCTGACCTAGACAGGGGAGCAATAGACCGCTTTAGAAGCTTACCAATGTCACGGGTCGCAGTTTTAGCTGGCCGCACTTTTGCGGATTCGTTGAGAATGTCATTTATTGTATTTTTGATGTTTGTTTTTGGTACACTATTGGGCTTTCGCTACCAAGCCGGCGGCGGTAAGCTTGTTGCGGCCCTAGCTTTAGTTGTGTTTTTTGGCTATGCATTCTCTTGGCTGACCGCAACACTTGGTTTGTTTATTCGTAATGCTGAAGCCGTGCAGACAGCTGGTTTTTTATTCGTCTTTCCACTCACCTTTGCCAGTTCGGCTTTTGTGCCAGTTGCTACAATGCCAGAATGGCTTCAGGTTTTCGCCCGCAATCAGCCAGTAACCCAGCTCATTAACGGCGTCAGGGCGCTGATGCTAGGTGGGCCAACAGATGCTGTCTGGATAACTATTGTCTGGGCTTTATCAATACTAATAGTTTTTATACCACTGGCAATCTATAAATTCGACAAAACTGTCTAGTCTAAGTCTAAAAATATATTTGACAAGACATTTATCTTATGCTAAACTGTTTTTACTAATAGAGTTGAATGCCGAGTATAGTTGTCTGTGATCTCGCTGTTCGATTGAAATTAGATAACAGCATTAGATAACTATAAATTTAGATAGTAGCTAATTTTTAAATATTATTCGCTACTCAAAAATACTAGAAAGGTATTAACTCAACTTATGAAAAATAATTCATTCCAGTCACGGGGCAACTCCCGTGGCAAAAAGCCATTTGGCTACAAAAGAAGCAACAATAGCTCAAGCTCATCACGGTCAGGCGGCGGTAATCGTCGTGGTAAATACATTGATCCCCAGAAATTTATTAATAAATCTGTCACTCCTCAAGAGCAGGTGGTGTATCAGCCAAAAAATAAGTTTGCTGACTTTGGTTTTATTAAAGAACTAGAGAACACCCTCTCACATAGAGGCTACGTACTTCCTACTCAAATTCAAGACGGTGCAATACCCGAAGTTTTGAAAGGTCATGATGTTATTGGTCTTGCCAATACCGGTACCGGAAAAACCGCGGCCTTTGTATTACCAATAATCCAAATGTTAAAGACCCAAAAAGATCGTCCAAGGGGCGTGTCAGCATTAATAATGGCTCCTACAAGAGAGCTAGCTGTGCAGATAGAAGAAGAATTCAAGGCTTTCGCCAGAGGACTTCAAATATACAGTACTATTTGTGTAGGCGGAGTAAATATTCAGCGACAAATTAGAGAGCTATCTAGACAGCCCCATGTTGTTATCGGCACCCCAGGGCGCTTGAAAGACTTGTGCAATCAGCGTAAGCTAGATTTTCGCAATACTGAAATGGTAGTACTTGATGAGGCCGATCGAATGCTCGACATGGGATTTATTGACGACATAAGATTTTTACTAAATCTGTTACCTAATAATCGTCAATCACTTTGCTTTAGCGCCACTATTACTCCAGAAATACAGCGGCTAATGGATACAATGCTTCGTAACCCAGTTACTATTTCTGTACGAACAGCTGAAACTAGTGAGCATATTGAGCAAGACATTATACCTTTTGCTAGTCCTGCTGACAAAGAAGATCTGCTTGAAAAGATGCTCGCTCAGCCCGATTTTAATAAAGTTTTAGTTTTTGGAGAAACCAAATGGGGCGTGCAAAAACTAGCAGATAGCCTAACTAAAAAAGGCCTACCTTCAGAAGCTATTCACGGCAATAAATCGCAGCCTCAGCGCCAAAGAGCCCTCAAGTCATTTACCAATGGTAATGTTGAAATTCTGGTAGCTACAGACGTCGCTGCTCGTGGTCTAGATATTCCAAATGTCAGTCACGTGATTAATTTTGACCAACCAGCTACCTACGAAGACTACGTTCACCGCATTGGTCGTACTGGCCGAGCTGGCAAGCATGGTCACGCCTTTACTTTTGTGCAGCAGCGCTAGATACAAAGGCGATACTTATTAAAGAGGCTCACTAGATGTTAGAGAGCCTCTTTTTTGTGTTAAAATAGTTTCATGAATAAAAAAAGATTAGTATTTGATGTCGAGTTTGCTGCCGAAAACTGGGAAGACTTTGACGACATTACCCAGAAAGACCTTACCAAAAGAGTTCCAGATAAAAAGTCTGATCCAAAAGGCTACGAGCGAGAAATGGCATATGTCAAAGACCAGCTAGTCTTTAGTCCACTTACTGGCTACATAGTAGCAATCGGTGTTTATGATATCGATGCCGAAAAAGGTGCAGTTTACTATCAAGATCCAAGTGGTAAGCAACAAGATATCGAAGAAGATGGAATCAAATACGTCGCCATGACAGAGGCAGAAATCTTAATCAAATTCTGGGCAATTGCTGAAACCACAGATGAGTTTATTAGTTTTTTTGGTCGTCGTTCAGATGTTCCTTATATCAATATTCGTTCAGCAGTGCACGGTATTAGACCTAGCAAAGACTTGCTGTCTAATAGGTACAACTCAAGTCGATTTCCAGGCGCAGTTCACTGGGATCTAGCAGAGCTCTTAACCTTTTATGGAAGTGCTATGTATAAAGGCAGCTTGCACCGCTGGTGTAGGGCATTTAGTATTGAGTCTCCAAAAAGCGAGATGGATGGTAGTCAGGTTGGTGAATATTTTAGAGCCGGCAAAGGGCTAGAAATAGCAAAGTACAATGTCGCAGATCTGATGGCAACAACTGCACTTTTTCATAAGTGGGATCAGTACCTAAGAGAACGTACTTAAAATATTAAATAATTATTTAAAAAAAGGAAACTATTTTTATGTCACTACAAGTTGGAGATTTAGCACCACAATTCAAGCTTCTCACTCAAGACAATGAGATCTATCAGCTCAGTCAGTTAAAGGCCAAAACAACTTTAATTTATTTTTATCCTAGAGATGAAACTCCTGGCTGTACAGCCCAAGCCTGTAGTCTTCGTGACAATTTTGAAGAGCTCCAGTCTATTGGAGTAGATGTTCTTGGAGTTAGTAAAGATGATTTGTCTAGTCACGAAAAGTTCGCCAATAAGCACCAGCTACCTTTTAAGATACTGTCTGACCCAGATACGAAGATGATTCAAGCCTATGGGGCTTGGGGTGAGCAGAGTATGTATGGCAAGAAATACATGGGCACAATTCGCTCATGTTTGTTAGTTGGCCCAGATCTTAAAATACTAGCTGTTTGGCCCAAGATTCAGCCACTCAAGACCGTTCCCGAAGTTATGGCATTTCTAAAAAATTCTTAAGTGGTGGCAATACTTTGGGCGCTATCAGTCTTTCTAATGTTGTTTTGTTTTGTAGTTTTTTTTGGTGCGCCTTATGTACCTAGCTTTAGTAAAGACCTGGAAAAAATATTTAGTGAGGTCAATATTCCTAAATCTGGACTTGTTGTAGACCTGGGCTCGGGTGACGGCAGGTTTTTGGTGCTGGCAGCCCACAAAGGCTATAGTGTTGTAGGGTATGAAATAAACCCAGTCTTATGGCTTATTTCAAAAGCTAGGCTACGCAGATATCCTAAGGCACGGGTCAAGCTAAAAAGCCTGTGGCGAGCAGATGTTTCTGAAGCAGATCTAGTCTTTACATTTCTAGCGACAAAGTTCATGCCAAAGCTAGAGAAAAAATTAAATCCAGAGATGAAAACAGGCAGTTATCTAGCTAGCTACATATTTGAGCTGCCTAGTCTTGCAATAACCAAAAAAAATACTAATACACATTTTTATAAATTTTGACTTATGCTTTATTGCTTTGCTATACTAGCAAGTAGCTATATTATCTCACCGAATCGCTTTGCTACATTGATATGGCATATACCGTTATAAAAAGTATAGATGAAAATATGATATTAAATATAATTTTAGGAGAACTCAAAAATTTTAAAACTTAATCAACCAGCACCAGAATTTGAACTAAGCGCTTATCAAAAAGGCTTTAAGGATGACTATAAAGAAGTAAGCCTTAAAGACTACAAAGGTAAATGGCTTATATTATTTTTTTACCCTAGAGACTTTACATTTGTCTGCCCAACAGAAATAAAAGGCTTTGCAAAAATGTATGCTGAATTCCAAAAAATCGACACCGAAATACTAGCTGCTAGTACAGATAGTGTTTACAGTCATAAGGCATGGTTCGAGCGTGATCTAGACATGGTTAGCTTTCCAGTGCTTGCTGATACAGCCCACACTCTCACTCGCGACTATGGCGTCCTTGGCGTCGAGACAGGCGAGGCCGAAAGGGGTACGTTTATTATTGACCCTGATGGCGACTTGCGGTATGTAGTTATTTCCGATGGAAATGTCGGTCGTAGTGTTGAAGAGACTATGAGAGTTGTCAAGGCTTTGCAGACAGGCGGTTTATGCCCAATAGACTGGGAGCCAGGCCAAGATAATCTTAAAAAAGAATAAATAAGGAATCTTAATGGACCCCCAAAGCCCCTACCCAGATGCCCCACAAGTAGCAAATAAGCCTAATCCCGGCCTGCCAGCTAGCGACAAGACTAAGCTATACAAAATGTTGCTCTTAGGTCTTGGTGTTGTGTCTGTAATATTGCTAATTACCACTTTAGTTTTTTATAGCAGGGCATTTATCAACAGTGGGCAGCTAGAAGACGCCAAAAATGCTGGAATAACATCTGGTCAGAAATCCCAAAAAGAACTAGACGAAAAAGCTGCCTTAGAATTAGCCGGAAAAGACATACGAAGCTACACTGCTCCAGATTTCGCTGGTGGCTTTCAGCTTAATATTCCTAAATCATGGAGTCTTACAGTCACACCAGATGCTAGTAATAACACCATTACGGGCATAGCCATGCCAGACCTAGTAGACACTAAGCTGGCTATTTACGCCTTACAGTTTTCACTTAGAGAGCTAGACTATGAAGCTGCAAAAAAACCATATGACAAATTAGCAAACGATCCGAATCCTTTAAAAAATAAAGTTACGAAAGAGGAAGTAACGGTGTCAGGCATAAAAGGCGTCAAGTACTCTGGCCAAATAACTGCAAAAATACCAAATGGCACAGTTATACTAGTTCCTATAAGAGACAAGACATTTATTATTCAGACTGATGATAATGATAAGTATCTATCAGTTTACAATGCGATTGTTCAAAATGCGGTCTTAAAGCCATAGTACTTATACTGGTTGTGCTTGCGAGTAATTAGCTCAAGGATATACACTAGAGTATATGAATTTTGCACAGCCCAATAGGCCTGACAGCTCAAACCCCAGCCTAGATGAATACCCAATAGGCCTAGTCGAGGTATTGTTCGCGGTATTACAAGATTTTGTCAGCACCACAAAATCAACATCTGGTTACATTGAAATAGCCAATGATCAGAAAAACAATCAGCTTAGCTTAAAAAGGCTTTCTCAGGTTAACACCAAACAACTTAGCAGTATCCGCTTGGTAGATATTTTCTACAGACTTGCCCAAGTAACGAGCAGTCATTTGAAAAGTATGCACGTTGACAAGATAATAAATAATGTTACTTCCAAATCAAAAATACGCTTCACTGAGCCAGAAAGTAAATATTCATCAACTCTACTTAGCACAGATGAAGATATATTGAGCTGGTGTATTATTGCGATTGTTTCGGCCTGCAACACCTCTACGCTTCTACAGGCCAAAACTAGAAAGAGTGGTAAATATTTGGTATTGTCTATCACCACCAGAAAAAAAAATTGGCTAACACCTAGAGTTAGTAATATTATAAGTAGATTTAAGATTGATACCATTATAAATAGAAAGCAACATCTAGACGAGCTGCTAGTAAGCTACGCGCTTACAATGCTAAGTACAATTGATGTAAAAATCTCTACAAAAAAGACTAACGAACACGACAACCTATACTTGCTTTTGCCAATTTCTCAGCAACTAAATGTATTTGATGGCAGCGGGAATTTGGGTTAAAGTGAAGGGTATGAAGCAGACTATTATTCTAGTTGAAGATGATAATATAATACGTGACATGTATCTGTTAAAGTTCACAAATGCCGGCTACCAAGTAAGGGCATTTTCTGGCGGCCAAGACGCTCTAAGCTGGCTGTGTAAAAATACTGCTGATTTGGCACTAGTAGATATTTTATTACCTCAAATCAACGGAATAGTGCTTCTAAAGTCGATCAGAAAAGATCCGCGACATAGCTCAATGAGAATTATTATTCTGACAAATCTTACAGAGTCAGATATAAATTTACACAGCACTATTAGAGAAAGTCTGGCAGTTGATGGCTATTTTGTGAAATCTCAAATCACCCCAGCTCAGTTGGAATCTAAAGTATCAGCAGTGCTTCAATGAGAGAGTATAGTCTCGAAGGATTTGTCTTGCGTCGTTATAATTTGGGTGAAGCGGACAGAATTATTACACTATTCTCAAAACAAAAAGGTAAAATCAAACTTGTCGCAAAAGGTGTGCGTCGCGGTAAAGCTAAGCTTGCCGGCCACCTGGAGCCATTTTGTGATATAAAACTCAGAGTTATAAGAGGCAAGAGCTTAGATATAATTATTGGGGCTGAGGCAACAAAAATATATGATGTTACTAAACTCGACGAAGATGGGCTTTCGAGTTGCTACTTAATGAGTGAGGTTTTAGACAAAATGCTCCCTGAAGAACAGCCCAATGAGCCAGCCTACGAGTTACTACAATACTGCCTTGATTTAATTACAATTAATTTTTCAGCGGCTCTAGTACGACAATATTTTGCTTTAAAATTTCTTCAAACATCTGGATCGCAACCAGAGCTTAGCAACACGAAACTTGGCAGCAAACACTATCTCAACTATGAGACAGGTGAGGTCGTTGCTTTTAGGCCAAATACTCACTATGGAATTATTTCTGATTCTACTATCAAGCTATGGCGACTAATATATACCAATCCTCTCCAGCAGATTGCTAGAGTAGACGTTTCGAGTACCATTTTCACTGAAAGTGAGCAGCTATTGATGAGGTTTTATGATTATCATTTTGGACTAAGATTTAAAAGCTTAAAGGTTTTTCAAGATTGATATTTTTGAGGTATAATAAGAGTCTATGAATAAATCAAAAATAAGTATGGAAGAATTAGTCAGCTATGCCAAGCGACGCGGATTTGTTTTTCAAGCTAGTGAAATATATGGCGGCGTTAGTGGTATGTACGACTTTGGTCCGTACGGCGTAGAGCTAAAAAATAATCTCAAAAAGCTCTGGTGGAATGAAATTGTCTACACAAATGAAAATATTACTGGCCTGGACAGCGCTATTATCCAGAGCCCAAAGGTCTGGGAAGCTAGCGGTCATGTCGAACGTTTCAGTGACCCAATGGTAGACTGCAAAGCCTGCAAAAAAAGGTTTAGAGCTGACAAACTCGCAAATATAGATAGCGTCGATATAGTTGAGCTAGATGCCAAAATAGTTAATCTTGTCTGCCCTAGTTGTGGAGAGCAAGACTGGACAGACATAAGGCAGTTTAATCTTTTGATGAAGACTTTTTTGGGGCCTGTTGAAGATTCTAGCGCAACAGCCTATCTAAGAGGCGAAACTTGCCAGGGTATATATACGAATTTTGATAATATAAGAGAAACTACTCGTGCTAAGCTGCCATTTGGAGTGGCTCAGATAGGTAAAGCTTTTCGCAATGAAATAACCCCCGGGGATTTCTTATTTAGACAGCGCGAATTTGAGCAAGCCGAAATGCAGATGTTTGTTGAACCAAATTTTGCAAAAGAGGTCTTTGAAAACTGGAAACAACGTCGCATGGAGTGGCACGAAAGCTTTTTGCAAAAAGATAACCTTCGCTTTAGAGAGCACGGCGTAAATGAAAGAGCTCACTATGCCAAGGATGCCTGGGACATAGAATATAACTTCCCATTTGGCTTTAAGGAGATGGAAGGAATTCATAACCGCGGAGATTGGGATCTTAGCAGGCATTCAAAATACAGTGGCCATAGCCTTGAGTACTACAACGAAGAGACCAAGAAGCACACTCTACCGTGGGTAGTAGAGACTTCTGTTGGAATTGATAGGCTATTTTTAGCTGCCCTAGTCGACGCCTATACAGAAGAAGAAGTAAATGCTGAGACACGGGTAGTAATGAAGTTTGACCCCAAAATAGCCCCAGTTAAAGTGGCAATATTGCCATTAAGTAAGAAGCCACAACTTAGTGACGTCGCTCATCAAATCTTTAATTCTATAGCCGGAAAATATAATGTCGAATACGACGAGACTCAAAGTATAGGCAAGCGCTATCGCCGTCAAGATGAAATAGGCACCCCATACTGCGTGACAGTAGACTTTGAAAGTCTAGATGATAAGGCTGTAACCGTACGCGATCGAGATACTATGCAGCAAGAGCGAATTCAGATCGTCGATCTGAAAAAGTATTTATTGACTAAGCTTAATTTTTAAATCTTAAATATTAAACCAATAGCAAGGCCGATACTGGCTGCGATTCCACCGATTATAAGTACCTCGAGGGCGGAGCGGAGTGGGCTTTTGTGGCTGATTCTTCCTTTGTATAAACCAAGTATAAAAAGACCAGTCAAGGCCAAGGCGATACTAGTAGGAATCGCATAATTGTATTCTAAAAACAGATATGGCAAAAGAGGAATTATGCCGGCTGTGATGTAGCCAAAAAATATTATCAAGCTACTTACCAGTGGGCTAGCTGGGTTCTTTGTATTCTCTACGTCCTCTTCAGTCTCTTCACTGACAAATTCACTGGCCGCCATTGAGGTTGATTCGACAGCAATTATAACTAGTGCTGCAGATATAATAGCAGCTTTACTTGTTGAGCTGACTGCAATACCAGCTAGTGCGCCTGTAGTAGATACTAGACTATCTTCCACACCAAAAAAACCACTGTGTAGATAGTCTGCTGAGATTTTTCTTTGGTGCCTCATTAATACTATGATAGCAGAAATAACTCTAAACATGCCTAAGTGTTTTCGTTGAGTGTTCGCAAAAACTGGTATTTTGCCTTTATCAAGCCAAAACAAACAAGCCAGTAAAATTATTATGTCTGCCCAAAGTTGTTTACAGTGGGTATTAAATTGGTATATACTATTGTTAGTGGGTATCAGTGGGTATGAAAGTCTAAACAGAGCACAACAAAAAACAATGGATTACTTCGAAAGAAAACTAGACGAAAAGAATCGACTGACAATTCCCAAGCAACTTAGAGCCGAATTTGGTGATAACATAATAATCACTCCAGGTTTTAAGAATTACATTCATGTCTACCCGGAATCTGTCTGGAATGACGAAATGGAAGAAGCCTTAAAAGGTGATATTCTAGATGAGACAAAAGCCGATCTAAACGTCCGTTTCAGAATTGGCAAAACTGTAGCTGAGCTAGATAGTAAGCAGGGAAGAATAACTCTAGAAGCTCATCACATGGCACTGCTAGATGGCAAAAAAGATATTGTCGCGGTTAGAGCCGGAAAATACTTTCGCATAACTGCCAAGTAATCTTTAGCAGCCCAAGTGATGATCTTTTACAGGACACACGCTCCTTAAAAACTAAAATAAACACAAAAATCAAAGTTAACTATTTGGCAGTCAGTGAGCGTTTCTGGAGGGTGACGCTTAAAACAATACTCTAGTACGTTATGCAACAAAAAACTCCACCTCACAAACTATCTCAACTCCACAAGGACTTATTAAATAGGTCCTTGCCACACTTAACTACTCAAACTATGAGTAGTTTACAAAAAAACAAAAATAAAAACAGACAGCTGGCTGCTGAATAGGTAACCTTGACATGAAAAGACACACACCAGTTTTATTAGAGAATGTGCTTGAAGTATTGAAGCCTTTAGAAGGAGAAATATTTGCCGACATGACTGCCGGATACGGTGGCCATGCCCAAGCTCTAATAAAAGCAGTTGGCCCAAAAGGCCATGGCTATCTATTTGACAAAGACCCACAAGCCATTGCGGCTTTAAACGAAAAGTTTGGTTCGTATAGCAATGTTACGATATCCCAATTAGATTTTGGTAGTATTGATTGGAAAAAAGACGTCCCCCAACTTGACATGATTCTTGCCGATGTAGGGGTTAGCTCACCACAAATAGACCAGCCACTTCGGGGTTTTAGCTTCATGCATGACGGTCCGCTAGATATGAGAATGAATCAAGATCAAGAGCTATCTGCTTACGATATTGTCAACACCTACTCCCAAAAGCAGTTAGCAGACATTTTATTTAGCTATGGCGAAGAAAGACAGAGCAGAAGAATAGCAGCCGCAATCACAGCGAATTCGAGAGTATCTCCTATCAAAACTACATCACAGCTTGCAGATATAATCTCTCATGAAATTGGTAAATCTGGCAGAATTCACCCGGCTACAAAGAGTTTTCAGGCCCTAAGAATTGCAGTAAACAATGAATTAGAATCATTGCAGTCTGCTGTTATTAGTATGCCTCAAGCACTTTCTCCAAAAGGAAGAATAGCTATAATTAGCTTTCATTCCTTAGAGGACAGAATTGTAAAACAGGCCTTCAAGGCTCTATGTACCGCAGCTCGAGATGAATTTGGTCATATTGTGTCTGAGCCCTTATACCGAAAAGTTACCAAGAAGCCAATTTCTGGCAATCAACAAGATAAATCAAATCCACGAGCTCGAAGCGCAAAGCTAAGAGCCGTCGAGAAAATTAAATAACACAAAAACAAAAAAAGGAGATCGATATGACTTTAGTAATCAAAAACGAAAGCCCACGTTCACGCAAACTGAAAGTAAGAGTAATCACCGTAGCTTAGTTGAAAAGTACATTTAGCTAACTAAACTAAGCCAAAACAAAAACAAAAACAAAAAAATTTAAAAACAAAAAGGAAATAATAAATGACCAAAGAAGCTATGCGCCGCAATCAGAATCTGTCACGAAACAAAATAACATTTGAGGCTGGCAACTTGTTTAGTGCCGTAATGATTCTTTTAATTGTTGTATTACTTTCTATTCTGTATTTAAGTCAGGTCACTAAATCTTCGGTTTTTAATTATAAAATTTCGAATTTGCAAAATAAACAGACTAAGCTAGAGACTGATAAGCAGAAGCTTCAAATTGAGGCCGCAAGAGTACAGACTCTCGCCCAAGCTAAGAGTAGCGGAGAAGCAGCAGGCCTCATAAAAACTACAACTGTTTCTTTTGCAACGGCGAAATAATATGCAGAGTCACTCTAGACAACTCTGGCGGCTATATGGTCTAGCTAGTCTTTTTGCATTTCTATGGGTTATAGTTGTAGGCAGACTTTTTTATGTACAAGCTATAAAAGGACAGCAGTATGCCGAAAAAGCCAACTCTCAGCAATCTCGTAAATTTGAAATACCCGCCCAGAGAGGACTTATTTATTTGCAAGAATCCGAAGGTTTGTTTCCGATAGCTCTCAATACTGAAGTTTATAACCTAGCTGTCGACCCAAGTTTCGTAAAAGATAAAGACAAGACTGCTGACGGCTTGTCGCAAATTACAAAAATTGACAAACAGGAAATCGCCAAAAAACTCTCAGTACAAAATAAATATGTAGAGATCAGCAAAGCCATAACACTAGAGGAATCTGAAAAAATTAAGAAGCTTAGCTTGCCGGGAGTAATTTTACAAAAAAAAGCTAGCCGCTTCTATCCAGAAGGGCCACTTTTTTCGCAGCTACTTGGCTATGTAAACGACGACGGAGAAGGACAGTATGGATTTGAGCAATTCTCTAACAAAGAATTAACAGGAAACAGCGGCCAATACAACACTGTGACCGATTCTCTAGGTATACCTATAAATTCTGTTGAGAATACTTTAGTAGAGCCAAAAGATGGCAAAGACTTTGCACTAACTATTGACCGTAGCTTGCAGGCAACCGCATCTGATGCTTTAAAAAGTGCAATCGAGACTAACCGAGCCGAATCTGGGAGCATAATAGTTATGGATGTTCAGACCGGGGCAATAAAAGCTATGGTAAATTATCCAAACTACGACTCAAATGACTTTAGATCTGTGAAAGACTATTCTTTGTTTTCAAATAAAGCCGTTTCAGCTTTATTCGAACCTGGCAGTGGCTTTAAGGCCGTAACAATGTCGGCAGCCTTAGATGCCAAAAAAGTATCACCAGAAACTAAATATAATGATACTGGCGAAGTCGTTGTTTCTGGTAAGACTATAGGAAATTCTGAGAATAAGAAATATGGGATTCAAAATATGACTGACGTAATTCAAAAATCACTTAACACGGGCATGGTTTTTGTACTAGAGATGATGGGCTCCAATCAAAATTCTATAACTTTAGCTGGCAAGCAGCTGCTATATGACTATCTCGAAAAATTTGGATTTGGCAAAGTTACTGGAATTGAGCTAGCTGGAGAAGTTAGTAGTAAGGTCAAGCCAGCTAGTACATATGATATAGACTACGCTAACATTAGTTTTGGGCAGGGAATTTCTGTAAATTCTGTTCAGATGCTAGCTGCTGTTGGAGCTATTGCTAATAAGGGCATACTCATCAAGCCAACAATATTGGCTGGAGAGGTAAACCAACTTGGTCAGGTAGTCGCAACCAGCCCAAATCAAGTCAGGAGGGTTATAAGCCAAGAATCAGCCGCTCAGACGGCTGAAATGATGACTCAGGTGGTAGAGAAGGGGTCGGGCTACCTAACTCGGCAGAAAGGCTATAAAATAGCTGGCAAGACCGGAACAGCTCAGGTACCAAGAGCAGACGGAAAAGGTTATGAGGAAAACAAAAATATTGGTAGCTTTGTTGGCTTTGCACCGGCTGATGATCCAAAATTTGTAATGCTTGTTCGAATAGATTATCCAAAAGTAGAAGGTTTTGCAGAGAAAACAGCAGTACCGGCATTTGCCGTGGTAGCCAAAGAGCTGTTTAAGTATTATAAGATAGCCCCAAGTGGGAATTAGTAGCAAAGTTTGCTAAAATAGATAAACAATATGTTTCAAACAACTCTCACAGTCCAAATGACAAGTATTTTAGCGCAAGGCTTTGTATGTTTTATTTTAGCTATGACCCTGACTCCTATCTACACTCATTTCGCATTTAAATTTAAGGCCTGGAAAAGAATTAGAACAGATGCTATGACTGGCGAAAAAGCACCGGTTTATTACAAGCTTCACGCCGCAAAGCACAAGCGTAACATCCCCACTATGGCTGGCATTATTGGGATTGTAGCTGTCACTATAACAATGCTACTTCTAAACTGGAGCAGATCACAAACCTATTTACCAGTTTTTAGTTTACTAGCTGCTGGCTGTGTTGGTCTACTTGATGATTTTATAAATATCAGAGGAAAAACTGGAATCGCCGGAATTAGGGGGTCACTAAAAATGGGTCTAATTTTATCTGTCGCACTAGCAGGAGCATTGTACTTCTTTTTCAGACTAGGATACAGCCAAATTCACGTACCAGCAGTTGGCGATTTCGAGATTGGCTGGCTTTACATTCCACTCTTTGTGCTGGTAGTGGTCTCAACTGCAAATGCCGTGAATATAGCCGACGGTCTTGACGGCTTAGCAGGCGGACTCCTTGCCAGCTGCTTCGCAGCATACTGCGTAATAGCTTTTGCTCAAGGAAATTTTGGCATTGCGGGTTTTTGTTTAGCAATGGTGGGAGCAGTATTAGCCTATACTTGGTTCAACATTTTTCCGGCTAGGTTTTTTATGGGTGATACAGGCTCGTTTGCTTTTGGGACCGCGCTAGGAGTAGTAGCTATGCTAACCAATTCAGTTTTTGTATTACCGGTTGTGGCCGCTGTTTTTGTCGTAGAGGCCGGCTCAAGCCTTGTCCAAATTTTCTCAAAAAAAGTTTTTCATAGAAAAATATTTTTGTCAGCACCAATCCATCATCACTTTGAAGCAATTGGCTGGCCAGAGACTAAAGTCACCATGCGACTTTGGATTGTAGGGGCTATTAGTGCTGGTTTTGGAATGCTTATTGGGCTTATAACACGCGGTTGATTTATGAACCCCCAGATTAAAAATGAATCCAATTTATCTAGACATCGGCCAGACTACGCTATTTTAATAATTGTCATGACTTTATTCGTTATTGGGCTAATAATGATATATTCAACTGGCTGGATCACTGTACTGAAGCAAACAAGCGGCAGCAGTGACTCTAATGTTTATTTTTATAAGCAGCTACTAAGCCTTGGGCTAGGAATGTGTGGCTGGATTTTCGCCAGTAAGGTGCATTATAGCTTCTGGCAAAAACACGCTAGCAAGATTTTTTATTTTTCACTGGGGTTGATGTTTTTGGTGCTTGTTCCTGGGTTAGGAGTTAAGACAAATGGTGCTACAAGGTGGGTTGATATTGGCCCGATAAATTTTCAGCCAGTAGAATTTTACAAGCTTGGCTTAATTTTATTTGTTTCGGCCTGGATAGATAAAAACCGAAGCAATCTCAACAAGCCAATAGAGGGGCTGCTGCCAATTTTAGGCATCATAGCGGTCTCTGCTTTCTTAGCCGTTCTATTACAAAAAGATATGGGATCAGCATCTATAATTGTAGTTAGTGTTATGAGTATATACTTTGTTTCTGGGGTGTCACTGAAGATGTTTGGTGCAGCGCTAAGTATTATTTTGGTTGGGTCTGTCACCTTGATAGCTAGCTCCCGCTATAGGCTAGCGCGCTACATCACTTTTCTTAACAACTCTGACGACCCAACAGGGGCTGGCTATCATATAAACCAGTCACTTATAGCTCTAGGTTCAGGCGGTATGTCAGGCAAGGGCCTTGGTAAAAGTGTTCAGGCCTTCGGCTATCTTCCAGAGGCCACTAACGATTCAATATTCGCAATTATAGGCGAAGAATTTGGCTTTATTGGTGCAACAGCAATTGTTGCTTTGTATTCGGCTTTTTTGTACCGAGGCTACTTGATTATTAGAGATGCCCCAGACAATTTTGCTAAAATGGTAGCAACAGGCATTGTCGCCTGGGTAGGCTTTCAGGCTTTTTTCAATATTTCAGCAATGCTTGGTATAATACCACTAACGGGAATAACACTGCCATTCGTGAGCTATGGTGGCACAAGTATAATCGCCCTGTTAGTAGCTATCGGCATATTACAAAACATATCACGCTACACGAAAGGAGAAAAACTAGATGAAAATCGCGGTTTGCGGCGGCGGGACAGCCGGCCACATTACACCAGTCCTAGCAGTAGTAGAGGCTCTAACTAGACTTGAGTCTGATCTTGATATTCTTTTTATAGGGTCTGGCGGAGAAATAGAGAAGAAGATATTAGAAGGCTATTCAATGAATTCAGTAGCTATTTCCGCGGGAAAATTCCGTCGCTACAGAAGAGGCTGGCGCAAAGAATTGGCTGATGTTAAGACCAGTACAAGTAATGCCAAAGACTTGGTTAAGTTTGGAAAGGGCTATATTCAGTCTAGAAAAGTACTCAAACATTTCAAGCCCGACGTCGTCTTTACAAAAGGCGGCTACGTAACTGTACCTGTTGGACTAGCTGCAAAAAGTTTGAACATACCGCTTGTTATCCACGATTCAGATAGTGTGTTTGGAGTAGCAAATAGAATTCTGGCAACTAGAGCTAAAACTATCGCAACTGGCTTTCCGGCCGAAGCGTTCAATAGTAGCTTAGAAAAAGAAAAAATAGTTTTTACTGGCAATCCTGTGAGGGCTGAGCTATTAACAACCAGTCCTGAAAAAGCCAAAATTGTCTTTGACTTCAAAAATACCAAGCCAATCATCTTTATTTTTGCCGGATCCCAAGGAGCTGAAGCGATAAATGAGGTAGTCTTAGGTGGACTTGAACTTATCCTAAAAAACTATAATCTTATACACCAAACGGGCCAGCAGGGTATAGAAAGAGCCAGAATTGCCCAGCATAACCTACCTTCTGACCTTGCCCAAAACTATCGCCCTTACGACTTCTTAAAATCAGAAATGTCAGCTGCGCTTTTTGTTTCAGATGTTGCAATTATTAGACCTAGCGCTAGTTCAATCGCCGAAGTTGCTGCTCACTCATTACCAACTATTATGATTCCAGGACCATTTTCGGCCAACAACCATCAACAAAAGAATGCTGATTTTTTAGAGAAAATGGGTGCGGCAAGAACTCTAGACCAATCAGATCTTTCGGCAATAAGGCTTTGCTCTGAAGTTGATAAAATATTATCTTCTAGCTCTTCAAAAAAGTATTTGAGAGACACTATTCATGAGTTTTGGCTACCAGACTCAGCAGATAGAATAGCCAAGCTTATTATTTCTGCCGGGGTTATTTCAATATGAAAATTGGTCAAAAAAGAAGCGTAAAACATAGAACTTCTGGTAGTCAGTTTAGTGCTAGCTCTGCATCACCCACAGCTGCTGCCAAAAATGTAGAGTATAAAAAAATATTTAAAATTTCAATATATAGCATAATTTTTTTAGCTCTAATATATGCTATTGTTTTATCACCACTATTAAGAATAAAAAAGATAGAAATATCAGGGCTTCAAACACTCAATCAAGACGATATAAATTATCAGCTTGAAAAAATTATAGCTGGCTCGTATTTCAATAATAATATCTTATTCATCTCAGGTGGGCAAATAGACTCACAACTTAGAGCCGACAATTACCAGATTGCTAAAGCTGAGATAATTAGGGTTCCTTTCAACACCCTAAAGGTGGTTGTTCAAGAACAAAAGCCTAGTATTCTCTGGCAATCAAATGGAAGTCTGTCGATATTTAAGGAAGATGGCAGGGCCTACGCCGGTGAGCCAAGTGATGAGCTAAAGTCGACATTACCTATAGTTGAAGACTCTACCAATTTAGAGGTAGTGGCAGGAAGCCAAATAGTATCAAGATCATTTCTTGAATTCGTCACGATGATTTACCGGCAACTACCCGAAAAAGGCATTAAGGCTACAAGCTTTGAGATAAAAGAAACTACCACAGAGCTGTTTGTCAGTACACAAGCTGGCTATGTTATTCGATTTGACACCACTCGACCAAGTAGCGAACAATTGACTGATCTGGTAGCTGTTCTAGACCTTCTCCAGCAGAGGGGATCCACTCCAAAAGAGTATATAGACCTAAGGGTAAACGGCAGAGCTTTTTACAAATAGTCACCACCAAAAGCCTAAAACAATAACCTAAAACTGAACAAAAACCGAACACTAGGCATTTATCATCTCGGCTAGCACAGAGAACCCTACAGTATTCATAAAAATCAATTATCATTCAGGCTATAAAACAATGGCAATAGAAAGGCTAGAAGGGCTAGGGAAGACAGTGAAGACAAGCTAGAGGGAGAAGACAGAGAAGACAAGCTATCAACCTCAGTCTCATTACGTCGTTAGTGCTGAGTCGAGGTTATGCTAGGTAGTTTTTGGCATTCGTAGAAACAATGTTGTATTAAAAACATTAGGGTTATGTGTTTCACAGCTGTGAAACACATCTAAATAATTGATGTATAAACAGCAACCGAACAAGATATTGTGAAAATGTAGCAAGTAGTGAGATTGATATTTTAACGATATGGTTTTGTGACTTAGCTCTATTAGCTATATAGTCTTTATCGAAACACTTCTGGCTCTTGAATCAGCCCATTCTGTCGCCAAACAATAATTCTATGTTCGGTTTTTGTTTACATAGAAAAAGCCAAAAAACCAGCAAACTATAAAAACATTAATTTACGATTAAAGTTAGCTCGAAACCCTCTAGTCTTCATCAAAAAGCACAAAATGCAAATAAATATATAAATAATATAAATTATAGATTTTTAGATTGTAATGTTATTTAGTCGCAAAATATACATTGTGCGACAATGGTATTATTATGCTTTGGGTGTCCTATTTCTAAGCTTATTGTATTCTTTTGTCTATGAGTTCCACTCAATAACGCAAGTGCTATCTTTTTAGCCTGCCTACTTATACCTAAATCCCATGCTATGTTTTAAAGATTCCACAAATATCGTTTCGAAGTTTTTTGCGTTACTCACTAGAACCTGAGTATTATCCAGGCTAGTTATAGCAGTACATGTCTGTCTAGAGTAGATACAAGCTAAGTTTAAGCAAATACCTTAATTAAGTGCCTTTAAATCTTAGATTCTTTGAGCCGCTGGCCAGCGGCTATTTTAAGCCACTAGCTATTTAGTGGATTGCGAAAATTTCGGCGCAGCGGTACGAATCATACTGCCAAAAAATTCTTAAAGCCCAAAAGGGGAGCCTTGGCCGGGTGAATTTTTTAAATCTTACTTTTGCTTTGGCTTGGGATAAAAAGGCTTATCATGGCCACCCCGGGCCGGTTTTCTGTTATTTGAAGTAGAGCCTGCATTACTGTTATACCCCCCTCTAGGGCCGTTAGAGCTATTCTGGTGGCTACTTTGTGGCTTGTTACCCACTAGCTGGCTATACTTCTTGGGTTCTGCCCCACTGACATGCATTATCGGCATACTATTTGCTGGCGATTTTATCTTATGATCTGCATTTGAGTTTTCTGGCTTGTCATTATTGCTACTCTGATCACCTAAAGTCCACTTAGCTATATAGTCTTCAACTTCGGCTCTAGGCCTGGCGTACATTTTTCTCGAGCTATCTATTATTTTCTCAGTTATATCATTTGGTGGAGACGGCATATACAGGGTCTTGGCAGAAAAAGGCATACTGGTATTACCATCAATACTCATCGACACATAGACATTTTGTTTATCAAGATTGACTAGATCTAAGGGCTCAAAAACCGGTGCAAAATACTGGGCCATGCTTTGGGCGTCACTAGCTCCAACTCTAAAACTGATCATACTACCTACATTACCAAATACAGCATCACTTACTTCTTCTGGCATTTGGGCCACGTATTGGTTGGCCATGGTTAAATAAAGGCCGTATTTACGGGCTTCTGACAAGATAGTAGCGAAGCTTTCTGTGGCAAAATTCTGAAACTCATCTACATAGAGATAAAAAGGCTTTCGATCTTCAATACTGCCAATATCAGCTCGGGTCATGGCCTCTAGCTGAATTTTAGTAATCATTAGGGCTCCAAGAATACCGGCATTGTCTTCATTGATCTTGCCAAGGCTGAGATTTACTATTAAAATCTTACCTTGGTCCATAATTTCACGAATATTAAAGGAGCTCTTAGGCTGACCAATTAGGTTGCGCACTAGTGGGTTAGCTGTAAAAGCCCCTACTTTATTTAGTACTGGAGCGACCGCTTCTGAGGCAAATTTGTCATTCCAGCTAGCAAACTCGTTTACCCAGAAAGCCTTAACAACTGGGTCGGTGATATTAGCAATTATCTCATTGCGATATTTTTTATCACTCAGCATCCTAGTGATACCCAGTAGCGTAGTCTCGGGGGTTTCAAGTAGGGCTAGAAGCGTAAATCGTAAAATATGTTCTAGTCTTGGACCCCAGCTGTCAGCAAACATTTTCTTAAGAACACCGACGATCTCTGAGGCGACATTATTACGGCGGTTCTCGTCGTGCACTTCCATCGGGTTAAAGGCGACTGGGAAATCTTTATCTGCTGGATTAAAATAGACAACGTCTTTTAAGCGAGATTCGGGAATAAATTTCATTATGTCTTGGGCGTAATCGCCATGAGGATCAACAACTGCGAAGCCTTGATCTTGAAAAACATCTGAAAGAGTCAGTAGATTTAGCAAAAATGACTTACCTGAACCAGACTTACCAATCACGTAGAGGTGGCGCTTACGGTCTTCTCGCTTGATACCAAACTTGACATGGCCCTGTCTAAATGTTGTTGTACCAAACAAGCTTAGGTCATCTGGAGCAGTGTTTACCACGGTGGGTAGATTGGTAGGCGGCTCACCAAGCTTAGTATTTGTGTATGCCACGCCTGGAGTTTCTACACTCATATGTGGTAAATGGTAAAGACTAGCAATTTCTTCAATATTTAGCACATAGCCAGAGTCCTCAAATAACCGAGCTCGGTACTGGTCAAGCCCAGTCTTTCCCTCAGATATTCCGCTACTGGTAAATCCATTAAGGTTAATAGTGTTAAACTGCTTAAAACCACCCACCAGAGCCATTATGCGTTGCTTGGCTGCAGCTTCGTTATCACCAATGTAGACCGCTCGTATTTTTACAGCATAGCCTAGTTTTTGAGCTTTGGTTTCAATAGCTGAGTTGACAGTTGTTTGGCCAGGGGTAATGTCTTTCTTATCGGATTTGGAGCCGGTTGCCTCTGCGCTAGGAGGCACAACCAACGCCCTAAGAAAAGCTACTGGAGCCTTTAAGGCTTTCTGGCCCAGATTATCAAAAACACTTGAGGCTTTACCATTTGTAATCTCATCGATATAGCTAAGGCTTTTATTATGCCAGCTGTCATCTACTGGCTCCATTAAGAATTGAATCCATATTTCTTCATCTGAAGAAAGCGAAGCCAAAACAGTAGTCAGGCCAGCCAGGGGGTCGACTTCAAAAGTCAAAAAAGTTCTAATTGGGAAAATCTCATCTTTTGTCAGGGTAATCTCGGTAGTATAGCCCTGTCTCTGGCCAATGTCTTTTGAAGCGTAGTCTGACTCCATTTCTGAAATCTGAACACTTGGGTACTGAGCATATATCTGGCTAGCGACAAAGTCTTTGAGCTGGGTTGGTACCCAGACGTAAAAATTTATAACTCTACTATCAGAGACTATCTCAAAACTTATGTGGTCTTGAATAATACCTTCTTTAATAAGCTCACCACTCGGCCGCAAGATGCCATGTAGACTAGCAAACATTTGTTCAGCAGATAATTCTTTTTTTTCATTATCTTTAGGAACTATGATGTGAAGCAGTGTGTGGTTAGCGTTACTGATATATTCAATTTTACGGTTATTTTGCCAAATTAAATAACCTAGAAATGCAGCTATAATTGTCCAGCCCCAAAACTGAAAAAGTACCGTACCTAGTGCCACCAAAATATTTGATATCAGATTTAGAATTGTGTCCATAAGGGGTGATTGGTCTGCCTAATTATTTTAAGCAAAAATAGTCCTAAATTATTTTTGATTTGAATGATTGCCGCGGCGCTTGCCAGAGTTTGGAGCGTAGCCAGCCTTTAGCCGGTATTGGCCTCGAGCACTACGCTCAAATTGATCTTTTTCTTGCAAGTTCAAGCTGATGGTAGTTGTTTTTACTTGACGTCTAGCCAGTACTTGAGTGATAATCTCCTCTTTACTTAGAGGCTGGTTTTCACGAAGCACTAGCTCTATGATATCAGCCACAGTGCCGGCTTGATACCCCCATTCGCCAAGAGCGTATATTCCCCTGCCAATTAGCACGAATCTTTCATCTTTAATGAGTTCGTTATGAACTGCTTGGGTGGTAACTTTCTTGGGATTAGCAGCTAGATTCGTGATATGCACTGAGATCTCTGTGAAATGCATAGGACGACTACCTTTTTTTAGCACCAAATAAATTTTGTCGCGAATACTCTTTGGGTTTACTTCTGGCCAAATACTCAAGCCCCACATGTTATCGAGGCTAGCTAGCTGCGTAGAAGCAATGGCTAATTGCTGAAGGGCATTAGATTGGTGCTTGGTGTCGAGGTGTTTCATTATTTTATCGAATCGCATAGGCTTGCCTTCTTGAGTTGCGATAGTAATAATCTGATCATGTAGCTTTTGCACGCCATCTTCATTGTAGCTATCGCTCAAAAAAACTAGCTCTGCATGTCGGTCATTGCGATCTGAAAATGTAAAATTAGGATTTAGTTTGATCAAAAAGCTCAAGTGTAGCTTGGTTTTTCTAGAACTTTTTGTTTCGTTAATAAGTGAAGCTAAGCCAATTATGCCGCCCTTATCGTTAGTGACTGCTACCAAAATATCGTTTAGTTTGTTGTCATGGTTGTACTGAGTTCGAATCTTATTAAGAGCAGCTTTTTCAATCTGCCTGACTCTCTCGCGAGTTATTCCAAGGTCTTTACCGATTTCTTCTAAAGTTTGGGTCTCACCAGAGGCTATGCCGTGGCGACGCAGTAAAATCTCACGATCACGGTCTTTTCTTAATATTTCTAGGCAGCTATCAATAAGGTTATCTAGCTGCTTTTTTTCAATTTTGAGCGTTCTAGGCTTTTTGGTAGGCATAAATAATCCTTAATTAGTTTTAGAAAATGACCGCCAGAACTTAAAATCTGACGCCCAAAGTTAATACAATTATATCACTTTAGTGCTATAAGGTCAACGCTTTTTAGGAGATTTTCTGGCTTTTCTCTTGGGCCCAGACTTTGATCTTTCTAATAGTAATAGCTTTGCTTCTTCAATAGTAATTTTTTTAGGGTCGCTATCTTTTGGAATTTTGGCATTTGTTTTGCCATCACTAGCATAAGGCCCATATCGGCCGTTAAGTATTTGAATCTTTGCATCTGAAAAATCTTGAATAATCTTTTCGCTGTCGGCTTTTTGTTTAATTGCTATAAACTCTAGAGCTTTTTTGTGGGTGATTGTAAAAGGATCTTCACCTTTGATCGATACAAAGGTACTGCCAAATTTCACATATGGGCCAAATCTACCAAGACTGGTTGTTATCTCTTGGCCATCACTGGTCTCTCCAAGAGTTCTAGGTAACTTAAACATTTCAAGGGCCTCTTCTAATGAAACGCTGTCTAGTTTTTTGCCAACCGGCATTGGGGCAAATTTTGGCTTTTCTTCATCTTCGGCTTGACCTATTTGAATCATCGCGCCATATCGGCCTAATCTTGCTATCACTGGTTTGCCTGTTTTTGGATCCTTACCCAGCTCTCTTCCCTGACTGGCTTCTTGACGGCTAATTCCCTCTGACTGCTCAACCAGCTCATGAAACGGCTTATAAAAATCAGCTATCATTGCATTCCACTTTTCTTTTCCATCGGCTATCTTGTCAAATTCCTCTTCTACTTTGGCTGTGAATTTGTAGTCAACAATGCTGGGAAAATACTTGACCAGAAAGTCGCTAACAATCTTACCGGTATCTGTAGGAAAGAGCTTATTTTTTTCGACACCAAAGTTTTCTTGCTCACTAGTCTCGCTAATTTTATCTTTAGCTAGGGTAATAACATCTACCTCTCGCGGCTCACCTTCACGGCTAGCCTTTTGAACATACTCGCGGGTCTGAATAGTCGAGATAGTGGGGGCATAAGTACTTGGCCGACCAATTCCTTCAGCCTCTAGTTTCTTAACCAAGCTAGCTTCTGTATAGCGAGGTGGCGGCCTATCAAAAGTAGCTCTAGCAGTCACTCGCTGATGACTAAGCTGCTGCCCTTCTGTGAGCGGGGGCAATATGGTATCTTCTACCATTTTGCCATAGATCTTTAAAAATCCATCAAAAATTACTATCTCGCCCTTGGCAATAAAAATTGAATCTTGTCCGTCAGCAGCTATACTTACTATAGTTTTCTCAATCTGAGCTTCAGCCATTTGTGATGCCATAGCTCGAGCTCTGATGAGTCGGTACAGTTTCTGCTGTCCTGGGTCGTCACTCCCCTGTTCTTGGGCAAAGTCTGTCGGCCTAATTGCCTCATGAGCTTCTTGGGCGCCGGCCGACTTAGTCTTAAAGTGACGAGTTTTGAGGTACTTTTCACCATACTGGCTAGTAATTACTTTACTAGCCTGAGCAATCGCTGTTTCTGAAAGATTCAAAGAATCAGTTCTCATATAGGTAATTTTTCCAGCTTCATATAGTTTTTGTGCCAAAACCATTGTTTGGCGCACCGAAAAGCCCATTTGGCTACTTGCCGCTTGTTGCAAAGTAGAGGTTGTAAAAGGCGGGGCTGGGGATTTTTTGCCAGCTTTTTTTTGCAGCGAAGTGATGGTATATCTATTTGTTTTAAGACTTTCAAGTAACGCCATAACTTCTTCACGTGTTTTGAGTCTGTCTTTTAGCTCCGCCATCAGCAGCCCATCGCTTGAGAGGTCAAACTCTGCAGTCAGCTTATAGCTGGCTGTGGCGCTAAAGTCTTCAATTTCTCGCTCTCGCTCTACTATTATTCGTACAGCAACAGACTGAACGCGACCGGCGCTCAAGCCGGGGCCGATCTTTTTCCAGATAACAGGACTAAGCTCATAGCCTACAAGCCTATCTAGAACTCGCCGGGCTTGCTGGGCGTTTACCAAATTTAAATCTACAAAACGGGGATTGTTCACGGCCTTGATTAGGGCTTCTTTAGTAATCTCATGAAAAACAATCCGCTTGGTTGTTTTTGGATCTAATTTAAGGGCTTCGCAGAGGTGCCAGCTAATCGCTTCGCCCTCGCGGTCTTCATCAGTTGCGAGTAGTACTTCTTTGCCCTTTGTCGCTCTTTTTAGGGCGTTAACTGTCTTTGTTTTGTCTGCTGAAATTTCATAGGTTGGCTCAAAATTGTGTTCAACATCAATATTTACGCCACTTTTTGGTAAATCTCTAATGTGGCCATAGCTCGAAAGAACCTGGTAGTCGCTACCTAGGTATTTTTCAATAGTCTTGGCCTTAGCCGGTGATTCTACAATTAATAAATGTTTTGCCATATGTCTATAATATATTCTTTAGTAATGCTATAGCTTAATCGCTATAAAAGCAAATATTTAAAAATGCTGCATACAAGTACCAGACTATATAGCAATCAGTGCTGATTTGTCAAATTAAGTTTTATTCTAGCTGGCCATCCATTGGCCAGCGCCTAAATTCCTGATCTTGCCTGTAATCTCCATTAAACTTAGAACATGAGCAAGTGTTGGGGCATCAAAGCTACTATTGTCTATCATAGCGTGAGAATCAATATGGCCATTTTCAATCAACTCAATCACCAAAGCCTCTTCTTTACTGGCCGGTAAGACCCGCTGGGTCTTAAGAAGGGTGCTTTTGAGCTCTAGCTCGGCAAGCACGTCGGTGGCATTTGTTATTAGCTTGGCGCCAAGCTTAATTAGATTGTTAGGGCCAGCGCTTCGTGGGCTAGTTAGATTGCCAGGAACGGCCATAATCATGCGATTCTCTACAGTAGCAAAATTTGCAGTTATTAGACTACCAGAGCTGGCATCAGCTTCGGTTACTATTGTCGCAAGTGAAAGGCCTGCAATGATTCTGTTGCGAGCTGGAAAATTTTGTTTCAAGCCGGGAGTACCTAAAGGATACTCACTTATTACTGCTCCACCCCCTTGAGCAATCCGCTTGAAAATGTGTTGATTGCTAGCGGGGTAAGGTTTATCAAGCCCGCAGCCTAGTACAGCTATCGTCTTACAGCCAGCCTCTAGAGCCGCTTGGTGTGCCACTCCGTCGATCCCTAGTGCCATTCCGCTCACCACACAAATACCAGCCCTAGCAAGGTCAAAAGCAAGCTTATACGTGATTTGCTTTCCATATTCACTGGGCTTTCTACTGCCCACAATTGATACCATTGGTAAATCTGGTATAACTCCCAAAACAAATAGTTGTTTGGGTGGTGCTGAGATAGTTCTTAAAAGTTCTGGGTAAAGCTTGCTTTTATATGTTATTTCTTGTATATTCATATTCTATTCTGTATCTGTTAAGCTTAAGTATTAAAAATCCAATCGAGTAAAAAGTATTGACAAACAAGCACTAGCGTGATACAATACTTGCCGTAATTAACATTTCAATAAATCAAAAAACTATCTCTTTAAAAGGGAATAGTCTGCTAGTTGAGGTCCTTCTAAAAATCACCCTCCTTTTAGATTACTTAACTAGCAGACTATTCCCTTTCATTACCACGGTCTATATATATATTGTGAGGCTGACAAATCCCAATTGCGGGGGTGTGGAAGGGTGTAATAAGCAGATCTTCTCGATTCGTTCGGCTGGTCTGCTTTTTATATTACCGAAACTTCTAATCATTTGCGAGCGTGGAGCGGAATAAATATCTATTTTTATTAAAGAAGTATCTTTATGTAGCTAAAATCAGCTGTAAACTTGCCTGAGTTGGGCGGTATTTCAAATAGTAAGCTAGTCGGGTTTTTTGGAGCTCTGCTCAAGCCCACTTTTTAAGAAATCCTCAATACTTATTGCCGTTGCTTCCAATAGCCCTAATAGGGCCTTGTCTTCAGCTGAGTCAAAGCTGTCAAGAACAAATTTTTCGGCCGGTTGTTTGGTGAGCATCTGATTTTTAATTCCAAGCCTGATTCTACCAAAATCATCACCAATATTTTCGATAATATTTTTTAAGCCATTATGACCACCGCTCCCACCCCCAATTCTTACTCTGGTAGTGCCAAATTCGAGATCAATATCATCACTCACTACCCAAATATCAGAGTTTACCAGCTTATAGAAATTTTTTATTTTCTGGACGCTATTGCCAGTCAAATTCATAAAAGTTTGAGGCTTTGCCAAAATAACTGTATTGCCCATATGCATTGTCACAAGAAGCTCAGCCTTAAGCTTGTCATTGGAAATAAAATGAACTCCCCAGTTTTTAGCAATTTGATCTAAAACCATAAAACCCAAATTATGGCGTGTATTAGTATATTCCTGTCCGGGGTTTCCCAGGCCAATTATTAGCTTCATATAGTTAAGTATCGAGCAATATAGCGTAAACTGCAAGTCCACATCGGCTATTATGATTTTACAAGCTTAAAAATCTTGGGCTTTGAAGTTTGCTTAAGAACTACCGATAAAGTCTATTTCTTAGATTTATAGCGATCTCTATTGCCTTCTTTGTATTTACTTTTGTACTCAATACTAATAGGCACGCCATTAAGGTCAAATTCTTCACGCATTTGGTTTTCAATAAAGCGAGTGTAGCTCCAGTGCATATACTCTGGGTGAGTGGCAAATATCGTGAATTTTGGGGGGTGGGTGCCTGTTTGGGTTATGTAGTTTACTTTCGGCTTCTTTGTTTTTACAGCAGAAGGAGGATTTTTTGCATTAGCATCTTCTAAAAATCTGTTTAGCTTTGGGGTTGCAATAGTAAGGTCTAGACGGCCATTTACTTTTTTTATAACTTCTAGAAGCTCATCTAAGTTCTGGCGAGTTTTAGCAGAAGTAAATACTAGTGGAGCCCACCAAACAAATTGCATTTTGGAGCGTATAAATTCGGTGATTGAAACTATCGTGTGGCTGTCTTTTTCAACCGCGTCCCACTTGGTGGCAACCACAATTAGACCACGCTGGGCGTCTTTTACCATGCCGAGTAGGTGTAAATCTTGAGCTGTTGCTGGCTCGTTGGCATCTACCAGCATCAAACAAATGTCAGCTCGCTCGATAGCTCTTTTTGTACGAACCTTTGAATAAAATTCAATATTTTCAGCCTTGGCTACTTTGCCAGGTCTTCTCAGACCGGCTGTATCTATAAAAGTGATCTGGGTACCGTGAAACTTCAGGGAAAATTCGTTTGTGTCTCGAGTGGTGCCAGCGATATCAGCCTCTATTGCCAGCTTCTCGCCTGCCAGAGCGTTCAAAAGACTTGATTTGCCAACATTCGGCCGGCCCAGGATTGCAATTTTTATTTCATTACTGTCATCGCGATCTATCTTGCCTCGCAACGGTAGAATTTCAAGTATTGAGCTAGCCAGTTCTTCAATGCCGTGACCATGTATGGCAGAAATGAAAACAATTTTTTCAAAACCCAGTCGGCGATATTTTTCTGCTGGTAAGGCCAAGTTAGTATTGTCGGCTTTGCTAGCCACCAAAATTACTGGCTTGCCACTAGAGTGCAGAAGCTTTGCCAACTTTACGTCGGCGTTACTAGCTTCTACGGTGCCATCTACAACAAAGCAAATCACATCGGCTAGAGCTAATGTGCTAGATAGCTGGCCCATGGCAGCTTCTGGTATCTGACCCTGCAGATTGGTGTAGCCAGCGGTGTCAATAACTTCAAAACCTCGCCCATCTACCTCAGCTACACCTTTATTAGTATCTCTAGTAGTATGAGCGATATCAGAAATAATCGCTTGAGCTGAGCGAGTTAGACGATTAAACAAAGTAGATTTGCCACTATTGGGTAGCCCAACCAGGGCTACAATTGGTAGATTTTTGACTTTCATAGTTTTTTACCGTAAAGATAATTTGATTTTTTTGGCTTATTATTTCCAGATATAATTATCGAACGTATAGTTTACCATATTTTTGCTGTCTTGGAAACGGTTTGGGCTATTTAAGACCACAGTTATGATCTCATGCCCAGATTGCTGAGCCAGGAGTATAAGACATTCACCTGCCAAGTCGGTCAAGCCAGTCTTAATTCCGTAGACATAAGATAGGCTTAAGTCTTTATTGGTTGTTTTTATTACAAAAGGCTTACCCTCTTCACTGTAAATTGTGTCACTTGATGTGTTAACAATTTTTGCAAAAGGTTTGTTTTGCAAAAGAACTTTTGAGATTGTTAGCAAATCTTTAGCTGAGCTACCATGAGCGTCCTGATCTAGCCCGGTTGGGTTTAAGAAATTAGACTTTGTCATGCCCCATTGCTCAGCTTCAGTATTCATTTTTTCGGCGAATTTATCTATTGTGCCAGAATCCCAGATTGCCAGGCTGTTGGCGACATCGTTTGCGGAATAGATAAGTAGCGCTTTGATTAGCTCAGACAGCTTGAACTTTTGGCCAGGAACAACCCCAATTTTTTGGTCAGCAGCTCTAAGTGGTGGTAGATTTTCTGGAATTGTCACTAGCTCATCAGGGTTATGATTTTGAATTATGACCATTGCTGTCATAAGCTTGGTTAAAGACGCAATTGGTAAGATTTGATTTTCAGACTTAGCGTACAGTGTCTGCCCACTACCAAGATCATAAATTAGTGCTGCTTGAGCCGGCGACACAAAGCTTGACGCGCCACTTTTTAGTTCGGCAGAAGCAACATATTCAGTAGCGGTATAAATAGTCTTTTCTATTTTCGGTAGATTTTTGATAGAGGCGATTTTTTGATTGGTAGTACTTAGAAGTGAGTTGGAGCCTATACTTAGCTGAAAAATACTGAGTATCAGACTAAAAAAAACCAGTATCATTTTTTGTCGCCACTACTATCTAGCTGAACAAATTCAAACTTGCCCTGAGCTAGAGTACCAAGCTCAATACTACCAAGCCGAGTTCTTTCAAGCTTTATGACCAAGTAGCCAAGGGACTCAAAGCATCGCCTGATTTGACGATTCTTACCCTCTTGCAGCACTACTCTTAGTCGAGTCTGAGAAAGTATTTTTAGACTTTCAAATCTGCTAATTCCATCATTAAGCGAAACACCGGCTAAAAGTTTTTTCTTGTCAGGACTATTAAAACTAGTCTTGAGATTGACAATGTATTCTTTTGACTTACCTGCGCTTGGGTGGGAAAGTTTTTGTACTAAATCACCGTCTGAGCTAAGTAGTAATAGACCCTGGCTATCTTTATCAAGCCGGCCAGCAATTTTAAGACTTGAAAAGTTTTTTGGCAAAAGTCTGAAAATAGTTTTTTCGCTGCCCTGGGCCGTGTGTGAGCAGACATAGCCAGGTGGCTTGTTAAGAACAATAGTTATATTTCCTCTTGATTTTCCAGATTTGCCATTCAATACGATTCGATCGGCCAAGTCGACCATGTCTCCCAAGCCGGCCAGCTCTCCGTTGACCAGAACTAGCCCATGCTCTATGGCTTCGTCAGCTTTTCTGCGAGAAGCCGAGAGCCCTAGTTCAACCAATTGCTTGTTGAGCCGTATTTTTTTACCTAATCCACTCATGCTAGCTCCTTATAATCTAATAGTTCTGACAGGTCTTTAATTCCCATAAATCTTAAAAAACTAATATCTGTGACATATTCCAGATAGTTTATGCCAGCTTTCTTGTGTCTCTTCTCGACAATCAATTCTTTTTCAATTAGGCCGCGTAGACTTTGGGCGGCAGTAATACCTCTAATTTCCTCAATATCTTGACGACTTATTGGCTGACGATAGGCAATTATTGCCAAAACTTCTAGAGCCGAACTACTTAGGGTAGAAACACCCACGACATCAGTATCTTTTTGAGCTAAAAGTGAGCTGCAGGCTGCGAGCTGGAGGTTCTTGCCGTCATCTAGCAATTCTATACCAGTGCTGGCGGTATGTTTTTTGAGTTCAGATAGCGCTAAGTCAAGCTGGTCATTTTGTATATTTAATGATTTTTGAATGTTATTTCTGGAAACTGGCTCAGCAGACAGAAATATTAATGCCTGTACTTTCTTAGTTATTTCATTCATTTAGCCATCTCAATCTTTTGTCCACCACGGCCATACCGAAGTTCGGCTTGATTAGCTTTTATAAGCTCTAAGATTATCATAAAAAGACTAATTTTCTCTTGCTTTGTCGTAGCAACGGCACCAATGTCACAGAGATCTAGAGTTTGAAGCTGCTGAAGTTTTTTAATAAGCTCAGCTCGCAGAGCTATATTAGAGCTACGCTTGAGCTTAAAAACCTGTTGCTGAGCCAGCTTTGGTTGCTGAGTCAGCTGCTTGAAAGCCCTAGCTATAGCTTGGCTATTGATATTGTCATAGCTGGAGGCCAAGTTGGTTTTTTTGAAATTTTTTCTAGCATAGTACTGATCTGAAGATTTTGATAGCTCGCTGGCTAAGTTTTTAAAGTATGAAAGCAGCCTAAGTTGAGCTGAAAGGTCTTGCTCATCTGTCTGGCTGGCTTCTGTCTCAACACGACTAGAGGGTAGTAGAGCTCTTGATTTCACTAAAATCAGCTTACTAGCTATGACCAGAAACCAATTTGCCTGGTGCGGGTCAAGTTCTAGAGTCTGCATACTACTCAGGTAGTCTTTGGTGACTTTAGCAAGACTAATGTCGCAAATATCAAGCTGTTGAGCTTCTATTAGTTTCAGCAATAGATCCAGCGGGCCAGTAAAATTATCTAGCTCAACACTGTAGATTGGATTATCTCCAGTCACTTCTAGGCCTTTGATTCGTCTTTTTTTAGGCCCAGTTCGCGCATCGCTTTAGGGCCAATCTGACTGGGACTTTTTAGCATTAGATCGCGCATGTCTCCAGTTTTTGGGAAAGCGATTACTTCTCTGATAGATTGCTCGTTAAGTAAAACCATTGCTAGTCTATCTAGCCCAGGAGCAAGCCCACCATGAGGCGGTGTACCATAGTTGAAGGCCTTCAAAAAATCTCCAAAACGGTTCTCTATTTCTTCTTCGCTGAGACCATAGCGTTTAAAAATACTCCGTTGAAGTTCGGGTTTATGAATACGGATACTACCACTACTTATTTCATATCCATTCAAAACAAGATCAAAGCTGTAAGCTCTAACTCTCAAAAGATCTGCTTCGTTGCCAGACTCAAGCAAGTGGATGTCATCAGCGTGTGGCTGGGCGAAGGGGTTGTGAGCGTAGGTAATATGACCCTCTGGTGTTTTCTCAAAAAGTGGAAAATCAACAACCCAAGCAAATGCTAGCTCACTAGGGTCGTCTGGGTTAGATCTAAGATCAGGCTTGTCGGTGCCATATTTTTTGATGGAATCTGAGTAGCTTATGCGAGTAAACTTACTTGGTAAAGTTTTTTCTGGCAACAGCTTAGTAACTACACTGGTCATCATTTCTTCTGTGAAGGTCAAAATATCTTCTTGATCAACAAAGCTCATCTCCAGATCTAGCTGAGTAAATTCTGGCTGCCGGTCGTTTCTGAGGTCTTCATCCCGAAAGCAGCGAGCTATTTGATAATAGCGCTCTATACCAGCAATCATTAGTAGTTGCTTGAACTGCTGTGGGGCCTGCGGTAGAGCGTAAGCCGCGGCGGGAGAAATACGTGATGGAACTAAAAAATCTCGAGCTCCTTCGGGAGATGATTTGGCAAGTATCGGGGTCTCTACTTCAATAAAATCTTTGCTATCTAAATAGTCCCGAAAGGTCTTAATAAGTTTGTGTCTAAATTTAAGGTTTTCATGCATTTGAGTTCGTCGCAAGTCTAGGTAGCGGTACTGCATACGAATATTTTCACTCAAGTTAGCCGTCACTTCGGTTATCTCAAAAGGTGGTGTTTCGGCGGCTGCCAAGACTTGAAGTTGCTCAATCTCAAACTCTATACTGCCTGTTGGATGATCTGGATTGATCATTTTTTCAGGTCGAGCTTTGACTAGACCAGTAACTTCAACCACAAATTCAGGTCTAAGTGTATCAACAACAGTGTCAAGATCCCTGCCAGCCCTAAAATAAACAGCTTGTACTAGGCCAGATCTATCGCGTATCTCAAAAAAAGCCAGTTTTCCATGGTCTCTGCGAACCTGTACCCAGCCAGAAATGGTGGCGGTGCTGCCAACTAGCTGGCTTAGTTCTGAAATTACGATTCTTTTATTCATTATTGTATTATAGCCTACAGATAGGATTTGCTCAAATATTTAGCTATTGCGACCATACGCAGGAGTGCTGAAAAAGTAAAGTTAGTTAGCTGGAGGTTGATTGGCTGGAGGTTGATTGGCTGGTGGAGCTGGGGCAGCCGGCTCGGCTGTTGAGGCAGAGGCCGAACGCTGGGTACCAGTACTACCCAGCACCTGCTCATTTTGAGTAGTTGCAGCTGCAGAAGAATCTAGCACAGACTTGATTGTACTAACAACTTCTTCGAGTGTAACCTGAGATTTAACCAAAAATTTATCTACCCCCAGTTTTTCACCCCGTTCTTTGTCTTTTGGAGCTGACAGAGCTGTCATCATAATAACCCTGGTGTGGGCTATTTCAGGGGTTGTACGAATAATGTCTAAGACATCAAAACCAGATATCTTAGGTAGCATAACATCAAGCAAAATTAAATCTGGGCGGTCTCTAACAGCAACAGCTAGGGCTTCTTCGCCGTTAGAGGCAACCGAAATTGTATAGCTTTCTGCTTCTAGTCTAGAAGAATAGACATCACGTAAGTTTATTTCGTCTTCAACAATTAGAATTTTTGGCATTTTTTTCCTTTTTTATAGCTTAAGAATATTATAGCACTAGACTTTCACTAGGGGCAAGCTAAAGCTAAAAACTGATCCCTGGCCAAGGGCTGAATCAACCCAGACTCGCCCACCATACAATTCAACAAGATTTCTGGTAATAAATAAGCCCAAGCCGGTGCCATCTGTTGTTATTGTGGCGCTATTTTCAACCCGATAAAATTTCTCGAACATATGCCGTTGTTCATCTGCAGAAACTCCTATTCCAGTGTCTTTTACGGCGAAGACAACGTTATTTTTATCTCCACTCAAAACAATATCTACGCTCCCTTTCTCGGTATATTTTATAGCATTGTCTACTAAATTTGTCATGGCCTGATGTATTCTCTGTTGATTGGCAGTTACTTCAAAAAGCGGCGCCACAACAGTCTCAGCAGCAGCTGAGTCACTACCAATATGAGTCAGCAAGCTGAGGCCTTTTTGTTTGGCCATAATCTCCATTTCAACAGCAACTTTACTAACCAAATCGCTCATATTAAAAACCTCTAGCTTATCGTTTACTTTTTGGTCACCAATCTTAGTGACACTCAGCAAATCCTCAAAAAGTTTACCCAGGTGAATAGATGAGTTATGGGCTTTTTCAATAAACCCTTTGGCTCGCTCGTCAGTGGTAGCCAGCTTTTCGTTACTGGCCATTGACAGATAGCCCTCTATTGCAGCCACGGGTGTTCGCATTTCGTGGCTGGCTGTTGAGATAAACTCATCCCTCTCACGTTGTAGACTTTTGACATCTGAAATATCATGAAACACAGCAATTGCTCCACTAACTTTGTTATTAACATCTAAAGTTGGCGCTATTGAGATTGAAAAAGACTGTTGTTGCTTATCTTTTGTAAGTAAGTAGTATTCTTCAGTAATAATTTGAGATTTTTCTGTGAATACTCTTAAGAAAGGATTATCGGTAGCACTCATGTCTTTGCCGTCTGTTGTTTTAAGCTTCAAAACATTACCAATCTTGATTCCTAACGCATTCGCGCTGTCCCAGTGTGAGATATCTTCGGCGCCAAGATTAAAAAAAGTTATTTCCATATCGCTATTTAGCCCTATTATTGGGTCAGCAATAGATGAAAGCATAAGTCGCTCTGACATTTTAGTTTTACCCAGCTGGTCTGTGACATCACCCGCTAAATCAGCCGTTAGTGAGTATTGATCAATTGTTTTTGCAAGCAGCCAGCCAAAAAATATTGCCAGTAAAATATAAAATATCTGAGCTAGACGCAGCTCTAGAGAAGAATTTTGGGCAAAACTTACAACGCATAATAAAATATAGCTCACCACCATAAGCCCAGAACTAAAAAAGAAAGCTCGGGTACCTAGTACGCAGCCCACAAGCAAAACAAGAATTAAGACTGGAAAAGCGCTAGAATCTAGTCCGCCCGTTAGTACTACACTGCCCACAAGCTCAAGAGACACCAGAGCCAGGGCGATATTTGAGCTAAGTCGAGACCACTTTGAGCTAAGCACCTTCCAGGCTAAAAAATTATAAAATAAGCCGGCAACTGCTACTACTGAGATTATCAAAGCGACCACTAAGTTTGAACTGTTTGAGTTATTTAAAAAAGTACTAAAAATTAAAAAAGCTAGAATGCTCAGCTGAGTGATACTAGTAGCACTCAATACTAAGCCCTGCAGTTTACTGAGGTGCTTGGATCGTGGCTCAGTGCTAGCTCGGGAGTCAATTTTAGGGTTATTAGAAGCTGCCATAGCTGTAATTATAGCATAAGCAAATTGTTAATATTTTGTCCACATTGCCCCGCTATAGCCTAGCTGTTGATTTATGTCGTATCATAAGACCATAAAGAAGCACAGATATCAAAAAATCACCAAACACAAATTACGATAATAGGGCCAGACATAACAAATTCGCTACAGCTATCGCTACAGTTGGCTTGATCACAGGGCTATTTTTGTGGCAGGCCTTAGACCTTGAAAAAATCAAGCTCACTGATAACACTATTGATTCACGCCAGCTGTTCTCAAACAACCGTGTCGTTAATTTTGCAACTTCAAATACCTCAACTCAAAAAAACATAAAATTCGTGCTTAACAATTACTACATCGAGGCTTCATTAGTCCCAGACTGGTTCCAAAATAAAGAGCTAAAATTTGATCCAAACTGTGTTATTAGCACAAAATACGCTCAGTCTGCTGAATGTATTGGTGCCCTTGCATTAAAGATTGAAACTTAGCAGCGGCCCGGTCGCTAATTCGTGCCACTGGCTTTAAAAAAAAGTAATATATTTAATTAGACTGCTTTTTCTTGCTATAAACAAGTTCAATATCTTTGAAGTGGTAAATGCAGCTGAATTTGGCTTCAAGCATTAGTACTTTTCAGTGTAGCCAGCGAACCAGTCTTGATGAATTTGGCTTTCGTCTATGCCAATCTTTAAAATTGTTTCTTTCATAGCGTCTACCATTGGTTCGGGCCCAGAAACATAGACTTGCCGGCTGCTGATACCTGTTACAGACTTAGTCAGTAGCTGCTGAGTAATATAGCCAGTTGGACCTGTCCAGTCTGCGGGAATCTTATCTGATATTACTCTTATAAGCTTCAGATTCGGCATAACATCAAGACATTTTTCTAGGAGTGCCGCACAGGGGTCTTCATCTAGTGATTTAAGCCCAAGTAGCAAGACAATATCACGCTCAAACTGCTTGTTGTCTAGTAGATACTGAAGCTGAGAAATATATGGTGTGGCCCCTATCCCACCAGCTATCCAAAGTATTTTTTGGTCTTGTCTCGGAAGCACAAATTTACCATCGGGGCCGGCAATAGCAACCTTTTGCCCAGCCTCTAGGTGAAATAAGTCTTCTTTGAAAACAGAGTGTCTTGGGCTGACTAGCCGAGTAGTTATGATGATATCTTCTTGAGTTGGTGAAGAGCTGATAGTAAACCAGCGCTTGATTCCCCGCTCATCTGGGTGGGTATTAGGTATTGTCATCTCAAGATACTGGCCCGAATGATAGCTAAAATTGGCAGGCTTTTTAAAGTGCAGTTGCCAAATATCTGAGCTGACAGAATTTCTATTGATAAATTCAAGATTAGAATTCATGGTTTTGTACTCCTATCTGCTATAATCATACTACATGTTGCCACTTATTGACCACAAAAAAATTCCAATTACTGTTATTCAAGGCTTTTTGGGCTCTGGAAAAACAACCTTACTAAATCATATCCTGAGTAATAATCAAGGTATGAATATTGGCGTTGTGGTCAATGATTTTGGAGACATTAATATTGACTCCTTGCTGGTGAAAAGCAAGACAGACAAGCGGCTCGAGCTCACCAGCGGCTGTATTTGCTGTAGCCTTGAGACGCTGGACTTACAAGAGGCCATCAACCAGTTTACTTACAAAGATTCCAAGATAGACTATATCATCATTGAGGCTAGTGGCTTAGCAGAGCCTCGTGATTTGGCAATGACTCTCAAGCAAACCCTAGGCCAGAAAGTTCGGCTAGATAGTATAGTGACCGTTCTAGACGCGGAAAATATTGAAAAAAATGCTAGCCAGCATGATACCGCCAGAGACCAAATTATATTTACTGATTTTATTGTCATTAACAAGCTAGATCTTGTCAAAAAATCTAAAATAGCTGAAATACAGACTATGATTGCTTCATTTAATCCCAAGGCTAGAATACTTGAATCTATCAAAGCCCAAGTAGACGTTAGACTTCTGCTTGACCAAGATATGTATAAATTAAAAACTTTTCAAGCTAAGCTCGACAATCACACTAAAAAAACCACTACCGCAGCCGACCAAGACCCTAGTGACCTTCACGACGATCACTCTAGCCATGTCCACAGCCACTACACTAGTTTTTCTTGGTCTAGCAAAAAACCGCTTGACCCTAAAAAGTTTCAAGAATTTGTCAACAGACTATTACCTACCCAAGTCTACCGGGCCAAAGGCTTTGTAGACTTTGGCATCAAAGGTCATGTTCGTAAATATATTTTTCAGCTAGTAGGAGTAAGGCCTGAGATTGTCTGGGAGAACTGGCATAGTGACACACCACAAACGCAATTGGTATTTATTGGCCAAGGTATAGATAAAGGTCAAATCAAAGCCGACTTACAAGCCTGTATTGATCCAGAGCCAAGCCAGCCCCTAGATGAAGGTATAGAACTTAAGTTGCCAGAAAAAGCTGATCTATAAGTAGCGACTATAAATAGTGATGTGTTTACACTCAGCAAAATAAGTAAGTATCAGCTCAACAGCCTATAGATTGCAATTTGTTTTGATATTGGTTAGCTATCGAGTTGAGGTTGGTATTGTGTGTATTATTTTCTGCAGTAATGGCCGCCAGTGGCGAGCCGGTAGATGTGAGGAAGTTGATCTGACTAGTATGACGAGAATTTTCTTGGGCTAGTTGTGTATTGTATTGACCAGTATAGAGATTCTTTTGCGCGGTGTTACAACGAGCAGTAGTACCAGAGCTATTACTCCTGGTGCCAGTCTGGGGCTGAGTAATATTTGGATTAGTTGTTTGATTAGTATTGGGTGTTTCGGTAGCTGGTATGTCAGTGTTTGGTTTTGACTTTGATTAGAATCGGTTTTGGTCTCAGGCTGGCTTACCGCTTATCTGACAGTGCCGGCAAAGGCTATAAAGGCAAAGACACTTACTACAGCGATTGTAGCAATCCGTAACGGCATACCTATATCATCAAATCTAAATTTGACTGGCTCAGTAGTCTTTGGAGTATGAGAAGATTGCATAAGCACTATTATAGCAAATTAGTATCGCCAAGTATTGTGGTGACTGCTCAAGAGATATTGAGAACCAATCAACTCTATGAAATATGATTATTAGACTATTGTAAGTACGCTTGTATCTTAGCTTTTGCAGCATTTACGGTAGCCACATCTGGCTCCATCACATACAGTGGTTGCTTACCCGTACTATAGGTTATGTTGGTTGCACCGGTACCATCTACACTTATTGATTCTGTAGTCCAGCCCCCTATCGAATCGAGCTGCTGGCGAATAATACCTGTCACTTCACTGCTACTGGCATTGGTCTGAAATGTACCATTGAGCGATGCCAATATTTGCTGATAATTCACCAATACACTAGGCTGGCTTAGCTTGGTAATTAGTGCTTCTATCACCCGCTGTTGGTCTTTACCGCGCTGTCTATCACCATCGCTAAAGCTATGACGCTCACGCGCAAAGGCCAAGGCTTGCTTAGAATTGAGCGTGTTTACACCTTGTACAAAGCTATAGCCACCAGCCTTAAATGCTTGGTCACTTATTACATCTACTCCACCCACAGCATCCACCACCTTAAGTAGCGAAGTAAAATTAATGCGTAGCGTGTAGTCTATTGGTGTGCCATACAAGTCTTGTAGTGTGTTCTTGCTCATACTTACGCCATAGATACCCGCATGGGTCAGCTTGTCGCGCACCCCGGTAGTACCGTGTAATTGCACGTAGTAATCACGTGGCGTGTTGACTAGTAGCACCTTTTTGGTAGTAGGGTTCACTACGGCGATGATATTTACATCACTGCGTGATACTGTACTAACGTCGCCATAGGTATCAATACCACTTATATAGACTATATATGGCTTGGTAATCACCGTACCAGTACTGGCTTGAGAAGTGTTTTCTAGACTGCTAATAAATTGCGAAGTAGTACGACTTACCGAATACACATACCCACTAGCCAGTACTATACACACACTCAGTGCGCCCAAGCCGATTGCCCGCCAACGTGGCCGGGGCGTAGCAAGCTTGTGGGTACGCAGTAGCGCCCACACCACTAGTATGACTACTACTAGGCCAATGGGTATGAGTAGCATCAAGTAGCGAGCCGGCACTATGCCAGTATTAAATAGCGCCCCAATGCCTAGCACATAGCTAATTGCTACTAGCACGGCCAGTACCCTAGCACTCCACTTTGTTACTCTGGCATTACGATTGCGTTTGGTCTGCTTTACTCGCAACTTACTATATTTGGCCGTCTTCTTGGTTGTAACCTTAGGCGTTTTGGTTGATTTTGAGGGTTTATTACTCATAAGTCGCCTATCTTACCACCTTTACATGGTTTTTACGAGCCTGCCATAGCTTGCACGCGCCTATAAATATACCAATGCCTATTAGCCCACCCACCACATCTATGAGTACATCGCGCGGGCTGCTACTACGCCCACCGACAAAATACTGGTGTATTTCATCAAAGCTTGCAAACACCGCCACAATTAGTAGACTGTAACCAACCAATACTGCTCGCTTCAGCTTGTACTCACTCAGTAGATTTATAGTAAGTATACCTAGTACTGCGTACATAAGAATATGCGCAGCCTTGCGCACTAGTAGTACCGCTACTTGCTCACTTAAGCTAGGCAAATACTTTTGCACATCAGCAATAGTAGAGCTACTGAGCGAGCCCGATTGCGCCCCAAGCTTACCAGAGAGCAGAAAGATTACAACCATCCACGCTAGTAGTAGTATTAATTTAGTTATGCGTTTGTTGTTTTTGGTCATAATTTATTTTATTAAGATGAAGTAGATCTAATATTTTATTCATACTAGAACGGATTGTTGAATTATTTAGCACTACAACGAATGCAGTTGTTAAAAGAATATTTATAACATTACCGTATAGTACGTTATAATAGCATAATAATATCGAGATTATATACATTGCAATAATCATAACTAAATTTTTCTTATTATAATTTAAGACTAAAATATTTTTGATGTCGAAGTATCTGTATATAGCGAGGGTAACCAGCGACACGAAGGTTGCAATCGCTGCCGCATAGATACCTATGAACTTTATTAATATCAACGTCACGATCAAATTGATTATAGCCGCAAAAGCAGTCGTCGTCGCAATTTTACC